>OIDV01000420.1_pt1 | contig 17006 bp, 9 predicted proteins | sample 1581661 | NCBI WGS metagenome assembly OIDV01 (sample SAMEA3882516, study PRJEB24775) | human gut metagenome | biome: human-associated habitat; feature: intestine environment; material: feces | place: Netherlands | collected 2009/2010
TTTTGGCTTGGCATCTGCCGCACCTCGCTCGCCGTATCGGCACTTAGAATTATGCAGTATTGCCAAAGAATAGGATGGAATATTATGCAGTATACCATTGAAAACGAATACCTGCGCTTGACGGTGGATACCCATGGTGCCGAGGCTGTGAGCGTTGTCAACAAGGCTACCGGGGCCGAAATGCTCTGGTGCGGGGACCCTGCCGTCTGGGGCCGCCATGCGCCGATCCTGTTCCCCTATACCGGCAAGCTGACCGGCGGCAAAATGATCGCCAAGGGCAAAGAGTATGCCGGTGGCCAGCACGGCTTTGCCCGCGATGTGGAGCACACCCTGGTGGGCAAGACCGAGACAAGCCTGACCCTGGTTTTGCAGGCAAACGAGGAGACCCGCGCCAAGTGGCCCTATGAGTTTGAGCTGCGCTCCACCTTTGAGCTGGTGGAAAAAACGGTGCGCCACACCCTGGCGGTGTATAACCCCAGCGAGCCGGAGCTCAGGTTCGGCATTGGTTACCACCCGGCATTTGCCATCCCGTTTGATGATGCCCACACCCCTGTGGATTATGAGTTCCGTTTTGACGAGCTGGAAAGCCCCTTGTGCGTGAGCTGTCTGCCCAACGGCCTGTTGAACGGTACCGATTATCACTATCTGGCCCGCAATACCCGCACCGTGCCCTTGACGGATGACCTGTTTGACAACGACAGCCACTGCATGCTGAACCTGCGCAGCAAGACCCTTGCCATTGTGGAAAAGGATACCGGCCGCGCCGTGCGCTGCAACATTGAGGGCTATCCCTATGTGCTGATCTGGTCCAAGCCGGAAAAGCCCTACCGCTTTGTCTGCATTGAGCCGTGGCACAGCCTGCCCGGCGAGGAAAACGGCCCCCTGACCTGGGAGGACCGCCCCTGCGCCGCCGCCCTGCACCCCGGCGAAACCTGGTCCACCACGTTGTGCACAACCTTTGAGCGGTAAGCAGGGCGGCGTCCCCAACGCCCCGGAACGGTCAAGACCGTTCCCTACAGAGCATTTTATTGTGTGCGGCCAACCCACAAACACCCAGTAGGGCGGGGGTACCCGACTCCGCCGGAAACTTACCGGAGCAGATACAAAAAACGTGTGATGTACTTTGCCCCACAGTAGGAGACGGCGTCCTCGACGTCCCGGATGGGCATATAAATGATTGCACTTTTGCTGGCAATTTGCCGCCGCAAAAGATTGCCCACACTACTTGACAAAGCACAAAAACTCTGGTAAAATACTCTAGCAATCGTTCAGAGGGCTGCTCCACACGCACAGGATGGCGTCTGCTGGTAGCCGAAATTCGAAGATTGTGATGAGCACATATATCAAGTATGGCTCCCTTTAGTCATGATCGAGAAAGAGGTGAAATGAAAATGAAGCAGGGTATTCATCCCAACTATGTGGATTGCACCATTACCTGCGCATGCGGCAACGTGATCCATACCCGCGATACCAAGCCGGAGATCCGCGTTGAAGTTTGCAGCAAGTGCCATCCCTTCTACACCGGCAAGCAGAAGCTGGTTGACACCGGCGGACGTGTTGAGCGCTTTAAGCGCCGCTACGCCAACAAGGCTGGCAAGTAATTGCATTAAGGTTTTGTATACCGCAGATGGTAACATCTGCGGTTTTTTTTTCAAATACATCATCTTGCATCTCAAAGGAGAACCCCTATGCCGGACTATCAAACGATCCGCGGTATTTCCACCTTTGAATATGAAGAAAAGCGCTCCCGATTTATTGCTTCCGCTGCGTTTGCCGATACCGAGGAAGCTGCCCTTGCCCACCTGAACCGCATCAAAGCGGCCAACCGCACCGCGCGGCATAATGTGTATGCCTATGTTCTGCGCGAGGGCGGCCGCACCCGCTACAGTGATGACGGCGAACCCGCCAAAACCGCCGGTACCCCCGTGCTGGAAGCCATCGGCCATGCGGGGCTTTCGGATGTGATCGTGGTGGTTACGCGGTACTTTGGCGGAGTTCTGCTGGGTACCGGCGGGCTGGTGCGGGCCTACACCGCGGCGGCATCCGGAGCCTTGCAGCAGGCGGAGATTGTCAGCATGCGGCTGGTGACGGATTGCGCCGTGACCGTGCCATACCCCAAGTTTGAACAGGCCCAGCGGATGATCGCAGCCGCCGGGGCCAAACTGCAGGAACCGGAGTATGCCGACGCTGTGACCCTGCGCTGGCGCATGCCTGCCGGAACCGAAGAAGCCCTGTGCCATGACCTGAGCGAGCTGACCCGCGGCAGTGCCGAAGTGACGATCAGCAAACCACTTTACGCAGCTTTTTGATGCTGCGCAGTCATTTCTGGCAAGAAAGCAGAATTTCCCATGAAATTTTTACATTTCATACAAGTGTTTGGCGGCTTTTTATCGTATTTATAATATAGAGAGCCGTTTTTGGGCATGATATGCCCAACGGGGAACCGGATAGGGGAAAGGAGGCTGCGCCGTGACTGTGCGGGAAGAGACCCAGACAATTGAACGCCTGACCTTAAGCCCCTATGCCGCTTTAAGTGAGCAGAGTTTTGGCCGCCGCACCCCGGAACCGGAAGATGACCTGCGGACCTGCTACCAGCGTGACAGGGACAGAATTTTGCACTGTAAAAGTTTTCGGCGGTTGAAGCAGAAAACACAGGTGTTTCTTTCGCCGGAGGGCGACCACTACCGCACCCGGCTGACCCACACGCTGGAAGTCAGCCAGATTGCCCGAACCATTGCCCGCGCCCTGCGGCTGAATGAGGACCTGACCGAAGCCATTGCCCTGGGGCATGATCTTGGCCACACCCCATACGGCCACGCGGGGGAGCGCGCACTGAACCGGCTGTGTCCCGGCGGGTTTACCCACTACCGCCAAAGCCTGCGGGTAGTGGACTACCTGGAAAAGGACGGCAAGGGCCTGAACCTTTGCTGGGAGGTGCGCAACGGGATTATTACCCACACCAAAGGTGCCTGGGCCCGCACGATGGAAGGCTGTACCGTGCGCTATGCGGACCACATTGCCTTTTTGAACCATGATATTGAGGATGCCGTGGCCGCCGGTGTGCTGAACCCCGCCGCCCTGCCGCGGGATGCCGTGCAGGTGCTGGGAGATACCAAATCCCGGCGCATCACCACAATGATCACCGACCTTGTGGCAAACAGCGCAAACTGCAAAAATGGGAAAATGCAGTTTTCCCCCGAAGTGGAGGAGGCATACGGTGTGCTGAAAGACTTTATGTACAGCACGGTGTATGTGGACAAGGATGCCAAGCGCGAAGAGAAAAAAGTGGACAAGATGATCGAAGCGCTGTATGAGCGCCTTTGCGCGGACCCCACGCTGATGCCTAATTTTTATATGCAGGTGGCATATCACCAGGGAATGGACCGTGCCGTGGCGGATTATATTTCCGGCATGAGCGATGAATTTGCTACCCGCCTGTTTGAGGAGCTGTTTGTGCCGCAAAAGTGGCAGGTGCTATAAAATTGGCAGTATGTTAGAGCACTGCCGCCCGCCCCGAAGGGGCGCACATTGTGCGCCCATTACGATATATACGCGAAAGGAGGCCCGGAGCCCCATTGATCCCACAGGAATACATACAGGAAGTGGTTGCACGCAATGATATTACCGAAGTAATCGGCCAATATGTGCAGCTGCGTCATCGCGGGCGGACCTATACCGGGCTGTGCCCTTTCCATAACGAGAAAACCCCTTCGTTTACCGTCTACCCGGATACCCAAAGTTTTTACTGCTTTGGCTGCGGTGCAGCGGGGGATGTGATTAACTTTGTGCGCAAAATTTCCAACCTGGGCTATGTGGAAGCTGTTAAACAGCTGGCGGGCCGCGCCGGGATGCCCATGCCGGAGGAGGACGACCAGGAAAGCCGTTCCCGCTCCCGCCTGTTGGAGATCAACCGCAACGCCGCGCGCTATTTTTATGACCAGCTCAACGCCCCAACGCCGGAAGCCGCCATGGCCCGCCGCTACTGGCGCGAAAAACGCGGCCTTTCGGATGCGGCCATCCGCCGGTTTGGCCTGGGCTATGCACCGGAAGATTTTGTCGGCCTTCTGCACTACCTGCGCCACCGCGGCTTTACCGAGCCGGAATTGGAATCCTCCGGCCTTGTCAAGCGTAGCGCCAAGGGCAATCTGTATGATATCTTCCGCCACCGCGTGATGGTGCCCATCATTGATGTGCGGGGCAATATCATTGCGTTCGGCGGGCGCGTGATGGATGATTCCAAGCCGAAATACATCAACTCGCCCGAAACGATGGTCTACCACAAATCCCGCACGCTGTTTGCGCTGAATGTGGCAAAAAAATCAACGTCCAAGCGGTATATCCTCTGCGAAGGGTATATGGACGTCATCTCGATGCACGAAGCCGGGTTTGATACCGCTGTCTGTGCCTGCGGCACGGCTTTGACGCCGGAGCAGGTCAAGCTGCTGACGGAATACGCCGACGAAGTGGTGCTGAGCTATGACTCGGACGAAGCAGGCCAGAAGGCAACGGAGCGCAGTTTGGCGCTGTTTTCCGGTACCAATTTGCAGGTGCGGGTGCTGAACATCCCCGGTGCCAAGGACCCGGATGAATTTATCCGCACCTATGGCCGCGACCGGTTTGAAGCCGTGCTGGAAGGCACCGCAACCCCGCTGGAGTTCAAGCTGGCTAAGGCAGTGAAAAAATATGACCTGCGCAACGATGCCCAGCGCCTGCAATATGTGGATGAAGCCATCGGCATTCTGGCAGGCAGCGCGGTCAGCCCCACGGCGCGGGATGTGTATGCCGGGCGCATTGCGGAGCAGACCGGCATTGATAAAAAGGCTGTGTTGGTCCAGCTGGAAAGCGCCGTGCGCGGGGCCGGGCGCAGGGCGCGCCGCAAAGAGCAGAACGAACTTTCCCGCCAGGGGATTGCGGCGGATATCCGCGTGCCCTATGACCGCGGGGGCGAAGCTGCCCTGGGGGCCGCAAGTGCCGCCCGCCAGCTTGTGGCGGCTATGCTGCAGGATGCCGGCGCCATCCCCTACATCCGGGAGCGGCTGAACCTTGGCATGGTGGTGCTGCCGGAAATGCAGCAGGCAATCAAGGCGATTTACGACTGCGCCGCCCGCGGCCAGCCCGCCAACGCCACGACCCTTTCCCCCTTGTTGGAGGAAAAAGCCTACAGCCAGGTGATGCTGGCCCAGGCCCAAAACGCCGATACCCGCCTGACCCGCCGGGATATTGATATGCTGCTGGATCGTTTGCAGACCGCAAACCCCGAAAGCGCCCAGGTGGCAGGCACCACAGACGATGAATTCCGGCAGAAATTTGCCGCCCTTGCCCGCAAAAAAGTGGGCGAACGCCCGCCGGAAGAATAATTTCCACCCGGCCAAACCCATGTTGTTTTATCCCGTTCCAGTAAGATGGGCAGAATAAAAACCAAAGGAGAAACTACTTATGGCAGAAAAGAAAGATTCGATTCGCAACCTGATTGAACAGGGCCGCCGTGCAGGCAAATTGACCAGCACCGAAATCAGTGACGCTATGGAAGAAAGCAGCCGTGTTATTGACGCGGAGCAGATGGAAAAGCTGTATGAAGAGCTGGAAAGCAACGGCATTGAAGTGGTGGATGATGACGCCACTGATATGTCCGCTGTGGCCGATATGGGCGAGGAGGGGATGGATGACTTTGAGGATACCGTTACCTCGGACGGCATTACCATCGATGACCCCGTTAAGGTTTACCTGAAAGAGATCGGCCGCGTGCCCCTGCTGACCCCCGATGAGGAAGTGCAGCTGGCCCTGGATATCCAGAAAGGCGGCAAGGACGGCGAACGCGCCAAGCAGCGCCTGAGCGAAGCCAACCTGCGTCTGGTAGTTTCCATTGCAAAGCGCTATGTGGGCCGCGGCATGCAGTTCCTGGACCTGATCCAGGAAGGTAACCTGGGTCTGATCAAAGCGGTTGAAAAGTTTGACCATACCAAGGGCTTCAAGTTCTCCACCTATGCAACGTGGTGGATCCGCCAGGCCATCACCCGCGCCATTGCGGATCAGGCCCGCACCATCCGTATCCCTGTGCATATGGTGGAAACCATCAACAAGGTCAAAAAGGTTTCCAGCCAACTGCTGCACGAAAACGGCCATGAGCCCAGCGCCGAAGAAATTGCCGAGCGCCTGGATATGCCGGTGGACAAAGTGCGCGAGATTATGCGCGTGGCACAGGAACCCGTCAGCCTCGAAACCCCCATCGGTGAGGAGGAAGATAGCCACTTGGGCGACTTTATCCCCGATGAGGAAGCCCCCGTTCCCGCCGAAGCCGCCAGCCAGACCCTGTTGAAAGAGCAGCTGGCCGATGTGCTGAAAACCCTGACCCCGCGTGAAGAAAAGGTCCTGCGCCTGCGCTTTGGCCTGGAAGATGGCCGCCCCCGCACGCTGGAAGAGGTGGGCAAGGAGTTCAACGTTACCCGTGAACGTATCCGCCAGATCGAAGCAAAAGCCCTGCGCAAGCTGCGCCACCCCAGCCGCAGCAAAAAGCTGCGCGACTTCCTGGATTGATGCCGTGATTCTTATAAATTAAAATCATCTGCACCCGTACTGCTGTTTGCCCGGCGGTGCGGATGTATTTTTGTGTGCAGCAGGCATAAATGACAAAGCCACAGCATACGATTACCCTGATGATATAGGGGAGGGGATAACGATGTGTGGAATTGCCGGACAGATCAGCGCGGACCCAAATAAGATTGCAGCCAACTACCCAGCTTACTGCCGAATGCAGAAAAGCCTTGCACGCCGCGGGCCGGACCAGCGGGGAATATACCTGCACGGCCATGCGGCGCTGATCCATGCGCGGCTGGCTGTGGTGGATCTGGAAAACGGCTGCCAGCCCATGGTGCTGGAGCAGGGCGGGGAGAAATACATTCTGGTGTACAACGGCGAGCTGTACAACACGCCGGAGCTGCACGCCCAGCTTGCGGCTCTGGGCCATCGCTTTGTAAGCCATTCCGATACTGAGGTTTTGTTACATGCTTTTGCCCAGTGGGGGCCGGACTGTCTGGAAAAGCTGAACGGTATTTTTGCATTTGCTGTGTGGCAGCAGCGGGCGCAAAAGCTCTTTCTGGCGCGGGACCGCGTCGGGGTCAAGCCGCTGTTCTATGCCCTGCGCGGGGACAGCCTGATCTTTGCTTCCGAGCTGAAAACGCTGCTCTGCCACCCGGAGATCCCGCCGCAGGTGGATGCCCATGGGCTGGCCGATGTGCTGCTGCTCGGCCCCGGCCGCACGCCGGGGTGCGGGGTGTTCCGCAATGTGCAGGAATTGAAGCCCGGCTGCTGCGCAGAATACACTGTGCCACAGGTTGGTGCGCCGCGCCTCACTGTGCGCCGCTACTGGCAGCTGACCGACCACGAACACCCCGATGATTTTACCCACACCGCAGCCAAAGTGCGGGACCTGGTGATGGATGCCGTCACGCGGCAGCTGGTATCGGATGTGCCGGTGGCAACCTTCCTTTCCGGCGGGCTGGATTCCAGCCTGATTTCGGCAATCGCGGATTCCCACTTTACGGCGCGGGGCAAAACGCTGCAGACTTTCTCGGTCGGTTATCAGGATAACAAAAAGTACTTCCACGCCACCCATTTCCAGCCCAGCCCGGATGCGCCGTATATCCGCACCATGAACCAGTTCTTGAACGCGCAGCATACCTGGGTAACGCTGGACAGCGAAGCACTGGCCGCCGCCCTGCTGGAAGCGGTGGACGCCCGCGACCTGCCCGGTATGGCGGATGTGGACTCCTCGCTGCTGCTGTTCTGCCGTGAGATCCGTAAAACAGCCACCGTGGCACTTTCCGGCGAGTGCGCAGACGAGATATTTGGCGGTTACCCCTGGTACAGGGATAAGACCGTGCGGGAGCGGTATGGCTTCCCTTGGGCGCAGAGCACGGCATACAGGGTCAGCTTTTTTAAGCCGGAGGTGTTCGGCAGCATTGATCCGGCGGCGTATATTGATGAAGGCTACCGCGCCACGCTGGAGCAAACTTCCATCCGCCCCGGTCTGGATCCCCTGGAACAACGGATGCGCCAGATGTTTGCCCTGAACTTTAACTGGTTTATGCAGACCCTTTTGGACCGCAAAGACCGAATGAGTATGTACAGCGGGCTGGAAGTGCGCGTGCCGTTCTGCGATTACCGCATTGCGGAATACCTGTACAGCGTGCCGTGGGAATATAAGGATTACGAGGGCCACGAAAAAGGCCTGCTGCGCCAGGCGATGCAGGGCGTGCTGCCCACGGAAGTGTTGTGGCGAAAAAAGAGCCCCTACCCTAAAACATGGAACCCGGCGTATTTGAACGCTGTCAGCGCCATGCTGCGCAGTGCGATGCAGGACCCGGATGCCCCGCTGCTGCGTATTGCCAAGAGGGCAGCGCTGGAACAGCTGTTGACCGCTGCCGAGACTGCGACCCCCTGGTATGGCCAGCTGATGACCACCCCGCAGACCATTGCCTGGTTTGTGCAGCTGAATTACTGGCTGCAAAAATACCGGGTGGAGCTGGTGTAAATACCCGTGTGGCGGGCCCGGCATCAAACGCATAACACCAAAAACAGACGAGTGCCCACCCTGCACACGGATAACGGGGGGAAGGGCACTTTTTGTTTGCAAAGCGTAAAAAACGGGAAAATGCAGAAAAAATGCAGGCTGCAACCCATACAAAAAACACACAAGGTAATTGGGCATTGTGCCAATTAGCGGTATTTCAAGGATTTGTCAAGTGGCAAAAGAAATGCAAAAATAGCACTTTGCCAAAAGAAATGCGACACGCATCCGGGCGTTCAATTGTCTGATAAAAAAACACGCAAAATGCCAAAAGAGCCCTTGACAATCAGCTTTTTGGCTGGTATACTGGCATAGTATCACAAAATGGAATAGAGCGCCCTAAAGGAATTTTGATTTTTTCGCGTTTTTTCAAACTTTGTTAAAAACGACGAATGTTCCAAGAAAATCATTGCTTCGGCGGAGCGCTTTTGCCAAAAACAAATCTGAACGGAATAGGAGTGGTCGCATTTTATGGTAAAGGTCAAGCCCGTACAAAACGGTCGAACCTCCAGAATGAGCTTTTCCCGCATCAACGAAGTGATTGGCATGCCCAACCTCATCGAGATCCAGAAAAACTCTTATAACTGGTTCCTGGACGAGGGCCTGCGCGAAGTGTTCCACGACATTGACGCGATCGAGGATTACACCGGGAATCTCTCGCTGGAATTTGTCGATTACCGTCTGGACAAGCACCCCAAATATACCATTAAAGAATGTAAAGAGCGTGACGCAACGTATGCTGCGCCGCTTTATGTCACTGCGCGCCTGTTGAACAAGAGCACCGGCGAAGTGAAGGAACAGGAAATTTTCATGGGCGATTTCCCGCTCATGACGGATTCCGGCACTTTCATCTCCAACGGTGCAGAACGTGTTATCGTCAGCCAGCTGGTTCGTTCGCCCGGCGTGTTCTATGCTTCCAGCAAGGACCGTACCGGCAAGGACCTTTTCACCGCAACCATGAACCCCAACCGCGGCGCATGGCTGGAATACGAAACCGATTCTTCCGATGTATATTATGTGCGCATTGATAAAAACCGCAAGCTGCCGGTTACTACCTTCCTGCGCGCACTGGGTCTTGGCACCGATGAGCAGATTCGCCAGTACTTCGGCGATTCTGAACCCAAAATCAACGCCACCCTGGAAAAGGATATCACCCATTCCACAGAGGAAGCCCTGCTGGAGTGCTACCGCAAGCTGCGCCCCGGCGAGCCGCCGACGGTGGAAAGCTCCCGCAGCCACATCAACCTGCTGTTCTTTGATCCGCGCCGTTACGACCTGGCTCGTTTTGGCCGCTTCAAGATGAACAACAAGCTGTGCCTGTCCCGCCGTATTGCAGGCTATAAGACTGCCGAGGACATCATTGCCCCGCTGACCGGCGAACTGCTGGCCGCCAAGGGCGAGCGCATCAGCCACGAAAAGGCTGTTGAAATTGATAACGCCGGTGTTTCCCGCGTTACTGTTATCGTGGAGCGCAAGGGCCAGGATCCGGTCAATGTGATCGTGTTCTCCAACGGCTGTGTCGATGCCCAGAGTTTCTTCAGCTTTGACGTGAAGGAATGCGGCATCAACGAGCGCGCTTCCTTCGCCGAAATCCGTAAGATTCTGGATGCTACCTCCGATCCGGAAGAGCAGAAAGAACTGCTGACCAAGAATCATGATAAGCTCATCAGCCGCACCGTTACCGTTGACGATATCTTTGCTTCCGTCAACTACCTGCTGGGCCTTGATCATGGCATCGGCGTGACCGATGAAATCGACCACTTGGGCAACCGCCGCGTGCGCAGCGTTGGCGAATTGCTGCAGAACCAGTTCCGCATCGGCTTTGCCCGTATGGAGCGCGTTGTGCGCGAGCGCATGACCCTGCAGAACCAGGAATCCGGCGAGATCACCCCGCAGAGCCTGGTCAACATCCGCCCGGTCGTGGCTGCCATCCGTGAGTTCATCGGTTCCAGCCCACTGTCTCAGTTCATGGACCAGAACAACCCGCTGTCTGAGCTGACCCATAAGCGCCGTCTGTCCGCTTTGGGCCCCGGCGGTCTGTCCCGTGACCGCGCAGGCTTCGAAGTCCGCGACGTTCATTATACCCACTATGGCCGTCTGTGCCCGATTGAGACGCCCGAAGGTTCCAACATCGGTCTGATCTCCTATCTGGCATCTTTCGCCAAGATCAACAAGTACGGCTTCATTGAGGCACCTTACCGCCGCGTGGATAAAGAAACCGGCGTTGTTACCGATGAAGTTGTTTATATGCCCGCCGACGTTGAAGATGAATACATCGTGGCACAGGCCAACGAACCGCTGGACGAGAACAACCGCTTTGTCCGTTCCCGCGTTTCCGGCCGTCATCGCAACGACATTCAGGAATTTGCCCGTGAACAGGTCGATTTCATGGATGTCTCTCCGCGAATGATGGTTTCTGTGGCTACCGCCTGCATTCCCTTCCTGGAAAACGATGACTGTAACCGTGCTCTGATGGGCTCCAACATGCAGCGTCAGGCTGTGCCTCTGATGGTTACCCAGCGCTCTCTGGTTGCTACCGGCATGGAATACAAGGCTGCTACCGACTCCGGTGTCTGCGTGCTGGCTGCCCATGACGGCACCGTTGAAAGCGTTGACGCAGATAAGGTCGTTGTCCGTCTGGAAGATGGCTCCGCCGATACCTATGAACTGATTAAGTTTATGCGCTCCAACCAGGGAACCTGCGTCAACCAGCGCCCCGCCGTTTATGTGGGTGATGTTGTCAAGAAGGGCGACGTTCTGGCTGACGGCCCCGCCACCAAGGACGGCGAGATCTCTCTGGGCAAGAACGCTCTGATCGGCTTCATGACCTGGGAAGGCTACAACTATGAGGACGCTGTTCTGCTGAACGAAAAGCTGGTCCGCGAGGATATCTACACCTCTATCCACATTGAGGAGTACGAGAGCGAAGCCCGCGATACCAAGCTGGGACCTGAAGAGGTGACCCGTGATATCCCCAACGTCGGCGATGATTCCCTGAAGGATCTGGACGACCGCGGCATTATCCGCATCGGCGCCGAAGTCAAGACCGGCGATATTCTGGTTGGTAAGGTTACCCCGAAGGGTGAAACCGAACTGACCGCCGAAGAGCGCCTGCTGCGCGCCATCTTTGGCGAAAAGGCACGGGAAGTACGTGATACCTCCCTGCGCGTTCCCCACGGTGCTTACGGCATTGTTGTGGATGTTAAGGTCTTTACCCCCGAAAACTCTGACGAGCTGCAGCCCGGCGTGCGCACCTGCGTGCGCGTCTATATCGCCCAGAAGCGTAAGATCAGCGTTGGCGATAAGATGGCAGGCCGTCACGGCAACAAGGGTGTTGTTTCCCGCATCCTGCCGCAGGAGGATATGCCCTTCCTGCCCGATGGCACCCCGCTGGACATCGTGCTGAACCCCCTGGGCGTTCCTTCCCGTATGAACATCGGTCAGGTGCTGGAAGTCAACCTTGGCTATGTTGCCAAGGCCCTTGGCTGGCATGTGCAGACCCCCGTGTTCGATGGCGCGCACGAATCCGATATCCGTGACTGCCTGGCCGAAGCCCGCGATAAGTGGCATGGCGACCATGCACCGGAATATCCCACCAAGCTGCCCCGCCTGATGGGCGATAAGGGCCACATCATCGATTTCAGCAAGATCGACCTGACCGATGACGGCAAGACCACCGTTTACGATGGCCGTACCGGCGAAAAGTTCCCCTCCAAGGTTACTGTCGGTTATATGTACTACCTCAAGCTGCATCACCTGGTTGATGATAAGATCCATGCCCGTTCCACCGGCCCGTACTCTCTGGTTACCCAGCAGCCTTTGGGCGGCAAGGCCCAGTTCGGCGGCCAGCGTTTCGGCGAAATGGAAGTTTGGGCTCTGGAAGCTTATGGTGCGGCTTACACCCTGCAGGAGATCCTGACTGTCAAGTCTGACGACGTTGTGGGCCGTGTCAAGACCTACGAAGCAATCGTCAAGGGCGAAGATGTGCCGAATCCGGGCATCCCCGAAAGCTTCCGCGTTATGCTGAAAGAACTGCAGAGCCTTGGCCTGGATATTGTTGTTCAGGATAAGGAAGGCAACGCTGTTGATATGCGTCAGGAATATGACGATGACGATGCCAACTTTGACAACAGCGATATCGGTGATAACGTTCTGCTGGAAAGCGAGCTGCAGGATGATTACAGTGTCAAGGATGCCGATGAAGGCTTTGACGACGACCTGGGCGATGAGGAGCCGGATGAAGCTTCTCTGGCACAGATCGAAGCCGACAATGGCGACGACCTGTTCGACGGTGAATGATCGGAATGCTGTTTACGTCACGATTAAATGAGAGGGTTCGCTGAATGGAAAATAAAGAGTTCGATTCTATCAAGATCGGCCTTGCTTCTCCCGACCAGATCCGTGCCTGGAGCTATGGCGAGGTCAAGAAACCTGAAACCATCAACTACCGCACCCTGAAGCCGGAGCGCGACGGCCTGTTCTGCGAGCGCATTTTTGGACCTACCAAGGACTGGGAATGCCACTGCGGCAAGTATAAGCGCATCCGCTATAAGGGCAAGATCTGCGATAAGTGCGGTGTCGAAGTTACCCGCGCTAAGGTCCGCCGCGAGCGCATGGGCCACATTGAGCTGGCTGCACCCGTTTCGCACATCTGGTATTTCAAGGGCATTCCCAGCCGCATTGGCCTGATGCTGGACATCGGCCCCCGCCAGCTGGACAAGGTGCTCTACTTTGCAAACTATATCGTTACCGATCCCGGCTTTACTCCGCTGGAGAAAAAGCAGCTCCTGACCGAACGCGAGTACAAGGAGATGCGGGAAAAGTACGAGGATACCTTTGAAGCCGGCATGGGCGCCGAAGCCGTCCAGAAGCTGCTGGCTGAGATCGACCTGGAAGCTCTGTCCGCAGAGCTGCATGAGGAACTGGAAAAGGCTACCGGCCAGAAGCGCGTCCGCCTGTTGAAACGCCTGGAGTGCGTTGATGCATTCCGCCTGTCCGGCCAGCGCCCGGAGTGGATGATCCTGAACGTTGTTCCGGTCATTCCGCCGGATATCCGCCCCATGGTCCAGCTGGATGGCGGCCGCTTTGCGACTTCCGACCTGAACGATCTGTACCGTCGCGTGATCAACCGCAACAACCGTCTGAAGCGCCTGCTGGAGCTGGGCGCTCCCGACATCATCGTGCGCAACGAAAAGCGCATGCTGCAGGAAGCAGTTGACGCCCTGATCGATAACGGCCGCCGCGGCCGCCCGGTCACTGGCCCCAACAACCGCGCCCTCAAGAGCCTTTCCGATATGCTGAAGGGCAAGCAGGGCCGCTTCCGCCAGAACCTGCTGGGCAAACGTGTTGACTACTCTGGCCGTTCCGTTATCGTTGTCGGTCCTGAGCTGAAGATGTACCAGTGCGGTCTGCCCAAAGAGATGGCTCTGGAGCTGTTCAAGCCCTTCGTTATGAAGGACCTGGTCCAGAAGGGCATTGCCTCCAACATCAAGGCTGCCCGCAAAAAGGTCGAGCGTGCTTCCACCGAGGTGTGGGACTCTCTCGAAACCGTCATCAAGGGCCATCCCGTTCTGCTGAACCGTGCACCTACCCTGCACCGCCTGGGCATTCAGGCATTTGAGCCCGTTCTGGTCGAAGGCCACGCCATCAAGCTGCACCCGCTGGTCTGCACCCCCTTCAACGCTGACTTCGACGGCGACCAGATGGCTGTCCATCTGCCGCTGTCCACCGAAGCACAGCGCGAAGCCAAGATGCTGATGCTGGCTTCCGGCAACCTGCTGAAGCCGTCTGACGGCGAACCCGTCACCGTGCCCACGCAGGATATGATCCTGGGCTCTTACTACCTGACCATGGTCAACCCCGAAGACCCCGGCCACGACAAGGTGTTCCGCGATGAGGACGAAGCTCTGATGGCTTACGCCGAGCATATCGTCACCCTGCAGGCTCCCGTTAAGGTGCGCCGTACCATGGACTTTGGCAACGGCCCCGAAACCGCCCTTGTCACCACCACTGTCGGCAAGATCATCTTCAACACCCCCATCCCGCAGGATCTGGGCTATGTGGATCGCACCGACCCCGAACATAAGTTCGATTACGAAGTCGATTTCCAGGTCACCAAGAAGAAGCTGCCCGACATCATCAGCCGCTGCCTGACAAAGCATGGCACCAAGCGCTGCGCTATCATGCTGGACCACATCAAGGCACAGGGCTATAAGTATTCCACCCTTTCCGCCATCACCGTTGCCGTGCCTGACGCTATCATCCCCGAAGAGAAGCCGGAGATTCTGGCTGCGGCTGACAAGAAGGTTGAAAAGGTCATGAAGAACTTCAACCGTGGTCTTATCTCTGATGAAGAGCGCTATAAGAACACCGTTGAGATCTGGCAGGCAGCTACCGAGGAAGTTTCCAACGCTCTGTCTACCAACCTGAAGACCCACCACCAGCGCAACCCCATCTATATGATGTCCGACTCTGGTGCTCGTGGTTCTATGGACCAGATCAAGCAGCTGGCCGGCATGCGCGGCCTGCTGGCTAACACCGCAGGTAAAACCCTGGAAATGCCTATCCGTGCAAACTACCGCGAAGGCCTGAACATCTTGGAGTACTTCATCTCTTCTCGAGGCGCTCGTAAAGGTTTGACCGATACCGCACTGCGTACTGCTGACTCTGGCTACCTGACCCGCCGTCTGGTTGATGTTTCTCAGGAAGTCATCATCCGCGAGGAAGACTGCCACGCTACCGAGGGTATCCTCGTCAGCGAGATCAGCGAAGGCAACGCTACCATCGAAAGCTTCTCCGAGCGTCTGATTGGTCGTTATGCTCTGCATGACGTGATGGATCCCAAGACCGGCGAACTCATTGTGTCCAAGGACAAGATGATGGATATGTTCGACGCTGAAAAGATCAAAGCTGCCGGTATTACCGAGCTGGAGATCCGCAGCGTGATGACCTGCCGTGCTCACGTTGGCGTCTGTGCCCGCTGCTACGGTTCCAACATGTCCAACGGCCAGTGTGTTAAGGTCGGTGAATCCGTCGGTATCATTGCGGCACAGTCCATCGGCGAACCCGGTACTCAGCTGACCATGCGTACCTTCCATACTGGCGGTATCGCATCTGCTGAAGATATTACTCAGGGTCTTCCGCGTGTTGAAGAACTGTTCGAGAGCCGCCGCCCGAAGGCAATGGCTATCATGTCCGAGATCGCCGGTACCGTCCATATTGACGATACCAAAAAGACCCGCCATGCCGAGATCAACGGCGTGGACGAGAACGGCGCACCCATCACCAAGAGCTACCTGATCCCCTTCGGTCAGCGTCTCAAGGTCATGGAGGGCGATGAGGTCGCCAAGGGCGCACTGCTGACCGAGGGCCATGCCTACCCGCAGGATATTCTGGCGATTCAGGGCGCTATCGCCACCCAGAACTACCTGATCAGCGAGGTTCAGAAGGTCTACCGTCTGCAGGGCGTTGACATCAACGATAAGCATATCGAAGTTATCGTCCGCCAGATGATGCGTAAGGTTCGCATTGACGATGCAGGTTCCAGCGAGTTCATCATGGGCAGCGTTGTCAACCGCCGCGATGTGATGATCGAGAACGAGAAGATTCAGGAACGCATTGATGCAGGCGAAACCGACCTGAAGCTGGTCCAGGCCAGTCAGATCCTGCTTGGTATCACCAAGTCCAGCCTGGCAACCGACAGCTTCCTGTCCGCTGCATCCTTCCAGGAAACCACCCGCGTTCTGACCGAAGCCGCCATCAAGGGCAAGGTTGACCCGTTGGCCGGTCTGAAGGAGAACGTCATCATCGGTAAGCTGATCCCCGCCGGAACCGGTTTGCCGGAGGTTGAAGAAGAGCTGGCTCGCGCCGAGGAAATCCGCGATGCTGAAGGCAGCGCTTACGACCACGCTGAAAAGTAAGACTTTTCTTATCTGATAAGCTTAGCCTGACAATAAAACATAACATCCCCCACAGCATTCTCCGCACGGGCAACTGCGAACGGAAAGGGTACTGTGGGGGATTTTTTATGCTGCTTTGCGGGGAATGAAACTGCTTATTGCGGAAAAGTGGCAGAAAAGTGATACAAAGTTGCTTGAAAATAGTAGTACAGCTGTGCTATGCTGGCCCCAAAGAAAGGGGGATAGCACCATGACATTGGGAGAAAAAATTGCATCTGCCCGGAAAGAAAAAGGCATGACCCAGGAAATGCTGGCAGAGCAGCTGGGGGTAACACGGCAGGCTGTGGCAAGGTGGGAAACAGGGAAAGCTCTGCCCGGCACAGCCAACCAGTTTATGCTGCGGCAGCTGCTGGGAATTCCGTTGGAAGCAGCGGATATGGAAGCGACTGATGTAGAAGGGACAACGGGAACGGAAAAATCGGGAACATTAGCAAACATAGGGCAATACCGCATAATTCTAAGTGCCGATACGGCGAGCGAGG
>OIDV01000432.1_pt1 | contig 16514 bp, 14 predicted proteins | sample 1581661 | NCBI WGS metagenome assembly OIDV01 (sample SAMEA3882516, study PRJEB24775) | human gut metagenome | biome: human-associated habitat; feature: intestine environment; material: feces | place: Netherlands | collected 2009/2010
GCCGGACGGCCCGTTTGTCGCACGCTTTGAAGTGCATGAACAGGATAACGAAAACCTGCCGCTTGTAAAGGGCTGGCAGATGGACGGCGATAAGATTTCCGCGGGCTTCTTTAATGAAGTTATCAGCGAGCCGGATGACATTCAAATGCCGGATCTCTCCAACGCCGATCCGGGCATCAGCTACGATACCGGAGGCTCCATGTATACGGCGGAAGAATTGCAGCAGATGATCGCCGATAAAAATCAGCAGATTCAAGATTTAAAGCTGAATGTGAAACAGGCGGCGCATGACCTTGAAAAAGCGAAGCTGGATCTTGAAAACGCTACAATAAAATCGACCGTGAACGGCGTTGTGAAGTCGCTCACAGATCTCGATACGGCGATGTCCACAAGCTCCCCGTTCCTCGTGGTTTCGGGCGGCGACGGTTTCTATATAACGGCATCCTTAAACGAATCGCTGCTCGGCAAGGTGCATGTCGGCGACACGGTCATGGCGAGCTCTTGGGAGAACGGACAAATGTATGAGGCAGAGATTGTACAGATCTCCGATTTTCCGAATGACAATTCCAATTATTACTATGACGGCTCCTCAAACCCAAACAGCTCCACGTATCAGTTTACAGCGCGCATTGCCGATGCGGACGGCCTGAAAAACGGCATGGGCCTTGATATTACTTTGAAGGCGGCCTCGGATAACGCAAGCAATGCAATATATCTTTTTAAAGCGTATATCCGCAGCGATGACGGCGGCAAGTATGTTTTGAAGGTCGGCGACGATAATCGTGTGCATAAAACGTATATCAAAACCGGCAAGACGATCTACAACCAGTATCTGGAGATCAAGAGCGATACTTTGACGGAAGAAGATTATGTGGCTTTCCCCTACGGCACTTCGGCAATTGATGGTGCCAAGGCGAACGACATGGAAGAAAACACAGACGAAAATGACGGCATCGACGCAAGGGGGCTTGACGCATGATTGAAAATATCAGACTTTCATTTCAGGGAATCTGGTCGCACAAAATGCGCTCGTTCCTGACGATGCTCGGCATCATCATCGGTATCGCCTCTATCATCTCCATCGTGTCCACCATCAAGGGCACGAATGAGCAAATCAAAAAGAACCTCATCGGCTCCGGCACAAACACGGTGCAGATTCAGCTGTATCAGGGCGATTATCAGTACGAAATGCTGTATAACGGCTTGCCGGACGGCATTCCTGTGCGTGACGAGACCACGATGGAAAAAATCAAGTCCGTAAAAAACGTGGAAGATGCGGCGTTCTATACCAGCCGCAGCGATTACAACAACTCCGTTTACTACGGCAACAACGGCATTTCTGGCTCGCAGGTCTTCGGCGTGGATAACCGTTATTTCACGACGAATGGGCTGGTGCTGAAAAGCGGTCGCACCTTTGTGGACAGTGATTTTACGGATTTCCATGCGGCAGCCATCATCGATGCCGATACGGCGGATTCGCTGTTTGACGGCGAAAACCCCATCGGAAAAACGATCGAGATCAGCAGCATTCCGTTTACGGTGGTTGGCATTGTGGATGAAGACAGCAAGTTTGAGCCTGTCATCAACTCCATCGATGAGTATTATACGTATTACTCGAATAGCTCTGCCTCCCGTATTTTCGTGCCAAGCTCCATGTGGCCGGCGCTCTATTCGTTCGATGAGCCGCAGAACGTGGCCATTCGCGTTTCCAATACGGAAGCCATGACGGATGCCGGCAAGGCTGTGGCGGAGATCATGAACACGAACGTGACGAACAGCGAGATCAAGTATCAGGCACAGGATCTTTTAAAGCAGGCGCAGGACTTGCAGGATCTCAGCAGCTCCACAAATTCGCAGCTCATCTGGATTGCGAGCATCTCCCTGCTCGTCGGCGGTATCGGCGTTATGAACATCATGCTCGTTTCCGTTACGGAACGTACGCGAGAGATCGGTCTGAAAAAAGCCATCGGCGCGAAAAAGAGCCGCATTCTGTGGCAGTTCTTAACGGAAGCCGCTGTGCTGACAAGCCTTGGCGGCATTGTGGGCGTGGGTGCCGGTATCGGTCTTGCGGCAATCATATCGCGCGTGACGTCTGCTCCGGTTGCCATCAGCGTGCCTTCCATCATTATTGCCGTGGTGTTTTCCATGGTCATCGGCATCATCTTCGGGCTTCTCCCCTCCTTCAAGGCGGCAAATCTGAACCCGATCGATGCTTTGCGACATGAATAAAGACTAAAGATTTATAAAAATGCCCGCCGGGCTTTCCGATCACATCGGTCAGCCCGGCGGGCATTTTTGTGTTTTGAATTACTCTGATTTGTCCTGCTCTGCGGCCTGAAGAAATACTTCGTGCCATGCGGGAAAATGCTTCTGCATACGGATCGGCTTTAACGCGGGTGTTGTGAAGCAGTGCTGCGAAGTGCCGGTGCAACTCAAAAGCCCGGTCTCCTTGCTGTGCCCCTCATACGCCATTTCAAAGCGTACACCGTTGTAGTTTTGAATGCGCAGTGTAAGCACAAGCGTCTCATCAAAGCGAATTGGGTGCTTGTAGCTGCACGAAACATCCAGCACGGGGATCAGAATGCCGTTATCTTCCATTTTTTTGTACGGCAATCCCATAGCGCGTAGCATCTCCAAACGGGCTTCTTCAAACCAACGAATGTAATTCGAGTGGTGTACGATGCCCATTTGGTCGGTCTCGTAGTAATTCGCTTTGCGTTCAAAGGTGAACATGGCGCGGCCTCACAGGTGCATTTCGATGAGGTTTGCGTAAAAAGCCTTATCGTGTGCGCCGACTTCGGTGTGGATGGGTGCGCCGTCTTTAAAGAGGATGACGGTCGGGATGCTGGAGATGCCGTATTCGGCGGCGATTTCCTGCGCTTCGTCAACGTCGATCTTCGCGACGACGGCCTTGCCCTCGTATTCTTCTGCAACTTCCTCAATGAACGGTGCGATCATTTTGCACGGGCCGCACCATGTTGCAAAAAAGTCTACAAGAACAAGCTTGTTATCGCGGATCAATGCGCCGAAATTTTCAGCTGTGGGATGTACGATTGCCATGGAAACTTCCTCCTTAAAATGATTTGGCATTATACTAAATTTGTTTAAGAAATTTATTCGTAGGGTACGATTTCTGCGGAGAGAATGGTGACGTCTTCAAGCGGCTTATCGTTCGAGTCGGTCTCAACGGCCATGATGCTGCGCACCACGTCCATGCCGTCAAATACCTGTGCGAACACGGTGTGTCCGGTGCCTGCGGTGGAATATGCACCGTCAAGGTGTGTGTTGCCGCCGTTTTTATCGTAAAGTTCTTTGTAGGCATCCGTTACTTTGTCCATATCGAGCGTGCCGCCGTACATGGAGGTGAACTTTTCCGGTGCAGATTTATAGACCTGATAATACTGGTCGTAGGTATCCCAGTCTATTTTGCCCGGTTCCGTGCAGTTTATAAAAAACTGGCTGCCGTTTGTGTTGGCACCGCTGTTTGCACAAGAGACCGCGCCGGTGATATTGATTCGTCGTCATAATTCTCACCCCAAATGCTCTCGCCGCCGGTTCCGTTGCCAAGCGGGTCACCGCCCTGAATCATGAAATCATCGATGACGCGGTGGAAAGTGACACCGTCATAGTAGCCGGAAAGCGCCAGAGATTTAAAGCTGTACACGGCTTTCGGTGCGGCATCCGGGAAAAAGCGCATGCGAATGGTGCCGTAGTTCGTTGTCAGCACACAAATCTCCTCGCCTTTTTCCGGCATATCGAGCTGATAGCCGAGCTTTTCTTTGTCGGCCTTTGCCAAGGGCTTTAGGGTATCTGCCGCAACAACTTTATCCGTAGTGCCGATGACCTTTTCTGCGGCAGAAGAGGTGCTGCCGGAGCAAGCTGTGAGCAGCATGATTACGGTCAACGCCGCACACAGCAGTTTCATTTTCTTCATTTTTTCTGTTTCCTTTCTTTTGCAAAGACATACTTTGCATCTGTATATCTATTTTAATATACACGGTAAAAACATGCAAGCCCTTTTGTTTATCTTCACGAAAAGTTCAGAAACGCATAAATGAAAGTTTAGATTCATATACTTCGGCGTAGTTAAGGCGCAGCCGAAAGCGTTTTTTGCGCGGCATGGCCTTAAAAAGGAGTGAAGTACATGAAATTTTACCCGGAAGGTCATTTGATCGACAAAGCGGAAAACAAAGCCAGTATGCAGACGCCTGCCGCCCTCTCCGACGCAATGCGCGACGGAAAGATCTTAGAGGCGCGCAGTATCATCTGCGACAACGAGCACAACCTCATTGTAGATCTCAAATGTATGCGGGGCATTATCCCGCGCGAAGAGGGCGCGCTCGGCATACGCGAGGGCACCGTGCGGGACATCGCCATCATTTCACGTGTGAATAAGCCTGTGTGCTTTATCATCACGGATTTTATTCGTGATGCGTTCGGCAGGATCACAGCGGTGTTGTCGCGCCGAAAAGCACAGGAGCGCTGCATGGCAGAGTACATAGCAGGGCTTACCTGCGGTGATGTGATCCCGGTGCGCATCACGCATTTGGAGCCGTTCGGTGCGTTTGCGGATATCGGCTGCGGTATTGTTTCCCTCCTGCCCATCGATGCCATTTCTGTTTCGCGCATCGACCACCCGAAGGAGCGGTTCACGGTCGGCATGGATATTCGCGCCGTGGTGCGTATGAAGGACGAGAACCGCATCACGCTCAGCCACCGCGAGCTGCTCGGCACGTGGACGGAAAACGCGGAGCGCTTTCGTGTCGGCGAAACGGTCGCAGGTATCGTGCGCAGCGTGGAAAGCTACGGCATTTTTGTGGAGCTGACCCCAAACCTTGCAGGACTTGCCGAGCTGAAAGAAAACGTCCATGCCGGACAGCAGGCCAGCGTGTTCATCAAAAGTATTCTGCCAAACCGCATGAAGGTGAAGCTCGTGCTTGTGGAATGCTTTGATTACACCTATAAACCCGAGCCGCCCGTATATTTCTTTCAGGGCGACCATATTGATAAGTTCACGTATTCTCCGCCCGAGTGCGCAAAGCACATTGAGACGGTGTTTGCGTGATTTAGGACAGCAAAAGGCGGTCTGCACGGATATTTTTCTACCCGGCAGACCGCCTTTCTATGTGCCTTTAAAGGACATTTGCCTTAACGGGTGTGATTACTTTGCTTCGCTTTCGCTCGACTTTTCGTCGCCGCTCTTCTTTGCCTTGTCTTCAATGACGTACTTACCGTCTTTGAAGTCGCAGACATACGAGCCGCCCGCTTTCATGTTGCCCTCGAGCATCTCTTCGGAAATCGGGTCTTCCATCTTGCTGCGGATCGCTCTGCGCAGCGGTCTTGCACCGTAAACCGGGTCAAAACCGGCGTTTGCAACAGCTTCCACAGCAGCCGGGGTGAACTCGACCGCGATGTCCATGTCACGCAGCTGACCCTTAAGACCCTCGAGCATTTTGCCGGCGATTTTCTGGATGTCGTCGTGCAGGAGCTTACGGAACACAATAATGTCATCGACACGGTTGATGAATTCCGGACGGAACACCTTCTTCAGCTCACCCATGACGAGCTCTTTTGTGCGCTCGAAATCAGCGACTGCGCTGTCTTCTTCCGTCGACTTGTTGTCCGCGGTGGCAAAGCCGAGACGCTCTTGCTGCTTCTCTGTAATGAGACGCGCACCGATGTTGGAGGTCATGATGATGATGGTGTTCTTGAAGCTGACCACCTTGCCCTGCGAATCCGTCAGACGGCCGTCATCGAGAATTTGCAGTAGCATGTTGAAGACATCCGGGTGTGCCTTTTCGATTTCATCAAACAGCACGACGGAATACGGCTTGCGGCGCACTGCCTCGGTCAACTGACCGCCCTCATCAAAGCCTACATATCCCGGAGGCGAACCGACGAGACGAGACACCGTGTGCTTCTCCATGTACTCCGACATATCGAGACGGATCATGGCCTTTTCGTCACCGAACATGGCCTCCGCAAGCGCCTTGCACAGCTCGGTCTTGCCTACGCCGGTCGGGCCGAGGAAAATGAACGAGCCGATGGGGCGATTCTTATCTTTCAGGCCGACTCTGCCGCGGCGGATGGCCTTTGCAATGGCTGTGACGGCTTCATCCTGACCGATGACACGCTTGTGCAGCGTATCTTCAAGATGCAACAGGCGCTCGCTTTCTTCCTGCGTCAGCTGTACGACCGGGATGCCGGTCCACATGGCGACGATCTCGGCGATGTCTTCTGCCTTCACGACGCTGTTGCTGCGCTCATTCTTTGCAGCCCACTCGTTCTTTTTCTGCTCCAGCTCATCTGTAAGGGCTTTCTGCTTGTCACGCAACTCGGCCGCGCGCTCGAAGTCCTGCTCGTTGACGGCAGCCGCCTTATCAATCTCGACTTCCTTGATGCGCTTTTCCATCTCCTGCAGGTCTTCCGGCGCAGTGAATGTTCTGAGGCGCACACGGGACGCCGCTTCATCGACGAGGTCGATGGCCTTATCCGGCAGGTAACGGTCTGCAATGTAGCGCGAGGAGAGTTTAACGGCGCTCTCAATGGCTTCGTCGGTAATCTGTACTTTATGGTGCGCCTCGTAGCGATCTTTCAGACCTTCAAGGATTTGCACCGCTTCTTCTTCGGTCGGCTCACCGACATGTACCGGCTGGAAACGACGCTCCAACGCGGCGTCTTTTTCAATGTACTTTCTGTACTCGTTGATGGTCGTCGCACCGATGACCTGGAAGTCACCGCGCGCCAGAGCCGGCTTTAAGATATTGGCGGCATCGGCAGAGCCCTCTGCGGAGCCTGCACCAATGATGGTGTGCAGCTCATCGATGAACAAAATGACGTTGCCGTCCTTCTTCACTTCGTCGATGGCGGACTTGATACGCTCTTCAAAATCGCCACGGTACTTAGAGCCTGCGACCATACCGGTAAGATCAAGCGCCACCAGACGCTTGCCTTTCAGCAGCTCCGGCACCTCGCCTTCATGAATCTTCAGCGCCAAGCCTTCCGCAACGGCGGTCTTGCCGACGCCCGGTTCACCGATGAGCACCGGATTATTCTTCGTACGACGAGACAAGATCTGAATGACACGTTCAATCTCGTTATGACGGCCGATGACCGGGTCAATCTTGCCTTCGGCTGCGAGCTTTGTCAGGTCGCGGCCAAACTTTTCAAGTGCACTGCCGCCTTCCTTTTCGCTATTTTCGTCCTTCGGGTACGCATTGCCGGAAGCTTTATCGACGGTATAACCGTCGGAAAGCGCCGAGGACAACGCATTTGCAACGCTCTGCGGGTCAACGCCGAGCATTTGCAGGAAACGCACCGCAAAGCTTTCGCCGTCTTCAATGATGGCGATGAGCAGGTGCTCCGTGCCGACGTAGTTACTGCCGAGCTTGGAGGCCGCGAGCTTTGCCATCTGCAAAATGCGCTTTGTGCGCGGGGTGAAATATGCGGTGGTGAGGTTCGTCGGCGAAGAAGTGCCAATCTTCTCCTGCATCAGGCGTTCGTAATCGTCTGCCGTGATGCCGAGCTTATTCAGCACGTTGAACGCAACGCCGCTGCCCTCTGCAATCAAGCCGTAGAGCACGTGCTCACTGCCGATGTAATTGTGGCCAAGTTCCTCCGCCTTTTCGATGGCGCGGTTCATGGCATTGTTTGCTTTCTCTGTAAAACCTGTGAATCTATACATATAAATTCCCGTCCTTTCGATCACTGCCGCATCGCAGTTCTCTTTACTGATTTTCTATTATTGAAGCGCTTTGAGGGCTTTGCGCACCTCGTCTGCGCGGAGAATGTCTCTTTGCCCCGCCGAAAGGTTGCTGCCGTGTGCGGCTGCCATGGTGGCCGGCTGTACCGCTACGGTCAGTGTGTGAATATCTTCAAGCGTTATACCGCTTAAAAGCTTTTCTGCAATGCCGAAACGCACATTGGAGATAAGCTTCATATATTCATCGCAGGAAAGCAGCCGTGCGTTTTTCAGCACGCCGGCGGAGCGGCCTACTTTGTCCTGCACATTGATGTTCTTGCTGAGCGAAGCACGCGTTTTGCGCTCTTCGGAAATGAGCTGCATCGTAATGTTCTGCAAGTTTTCCACAGCCTCTTTTTCGCTGAGACCCAGTGTAATCTGGTTTGAAAGCTGATACATGGCGCCGATGACATTGCTGCCTTCTCCGTATGTACCGCGGATCACAAGGCCGAGCTTCGAAAGGTTCGTGGAGATTCTGGACATTGCGCCGTTTTCGGTGAGCGCCGGCAGATGCAGCATCACAGAGGCCCGCATGCCGGTGCCGAGGTTCGTCGGGCACTGGGTTAGGTAGCCGAGCTCGGAATCAAACGCAAAACGCAGCGACTCGTTTAAAAGCGTATCGATGCGATCTGCCATTTCGGCAGCTTCGCTGAGCGCAAGGCCCTCATGCAGCACTTGAATACGCACGTGGTCTTCTTCGTTCACCATAATGGAGATGCGTTCGTCCTTTGAGATGAGGAATCCGCGTCCCTTTGCGTTTGCGATGAACTCCGGGCTGACGATGTGGCGTTCCACAAGTGACACCGCCTGCTCGTTGCTGAGGTCATCCATCTGCACGAAGTCGAAATCCGATGCGATGGCGCTGTTGCCACTGAGGATCGCATCGCGTACGCGGCGCTCTACGGCTGCTTTCTGGTCAGGCGTCATGCGGTTTGGGAACGGCATATCTGCAAGGTTTCTCGCCAGACGCACACGCGTGCTGATGACAACGTCACTTTCTTTACCTGCTTTTTCATACCATTTTTTTTCCTCGTTAAGCATGGTTCCCATCTCCTTTCTCCATTTCTTTGATTTCGTCACGCAGCTCAGCTGCATGCTCGAAGTCCTGCTTTTCGATTGCTTCTTTCAGTTCCGCACGTTTCTTTTCAATCGGCGTGGGTTCTTCCACAACGGCAATCTTACCTGCCGGTTCCACAATGCGCAGCGCATTGCTTCCGGGTACTTTGCCCTTGTGCTTTGCTGCACCGTGGATGCGGTGGATAGTCGGCATCAGGCGGTCACGGAACACATTGTAACACTCTGCGCAACCGATCTTGCCGCTTTCTGCAATCTCCTCAAAGGAAGCACCGCATTTCGGGCAGCGCATCGCATTACTGCGCCCGGTCGGCGCACCGATGAAGCTGCCGAGCAGATTGTTGAAATCAAAGTCCATATCATCAAAGTTAAAAAAGCTCTTGTAGCCTTTTGCCCTTGCACATTCCGAGCAAAGGTCATATTCCGCCAACTTGCCGTTGACGATGGTTTTAATGTGGGTCGTTGCCGGATTCTTTCCGCAGTTCTGACACATCATAAGTCATCCCGTCCTTTCAAAATGGCTTTTTATACATTTAGTACGAGCAACATGTTTTTGAAGATCGATGCCCGCAGTTGATCTCGAATTTCTTTTGGCGCCGGTGCAAGTGCCGAATCCGAAAGCCCTGCCATCATCAGGTGAGCGTCGGATTCGGACGCAACGCCCGTTTCCACAAGATTCCGCAGCATGGCGCGCATAGAAGCTGCGTCCAGCTTAGGCCCGATGGAATTGACAATGTGCATGATTAAATCGGATTTTGTCATGCTCCGGCGAATGATGCGAATGTAACCGCCGCCGCCTCGCCTGCTCTCTACGATATATCCCTGCTCCGGTGTGAAACGAGACGTGATGACGTAGTTGATTTGGCTCGGTACGCAGCCCAGCGTGTTTGCAAGCTCATTACGCTGGATCTCCGCGATGCCGTTTTCATCATTGAGCATTTGTAAGATGTAATTCGCAACGCTGTCGCTGATTCGCATTTCTGATCGCCTCTTGTCCTTTCTTTGTCTTTGACTTTCTTTGACTTTAATTATAAGCAAAATGGATATATTGTCAAGCGTGATTTTAGACGATTTTCAGGAATTACATTAAATTATCTCTTTATTTAAAATTATTTCTCAATAATACTAACTGAAACGCCTAAATTTAAAAAGTTTTTGAAGTTTTGCTTTGACCATCACACATTTCCCCCACTTTCATATTCTGTACTGTAAACGAAAGGAGGCGTTCAATCATGTGTAACGGTTTTGGCGGAGGTTGCTCTTGGATCATCATTATCATACTGATCCTTTTGTGCTGCGGCGGCTGTGGCTGCGGTAACGATTGCGGCTGCAACAACTGTGGTGGCTGCAACAACGGCTGCGGCGGCTGTGGCTGCTGATCGGTCGATCGCATAATATAAAAGCAAGCCGACTAGTGAAAGCAGTCGGCTTGCCGTTTTATAAACAACACGTAAAGTGATAAAGCTTTACATGTTGCCGAGCATATAAAGAAAAGCTGTGCACTCCATTAGAATGCACAGCTTAATTTTAAGGCTATGAAAAGTAATTTAGCTTTACAGACAGCTCGGGACTTTGTAGCCGTATGTATTCTTCTTATAGTTGCCGTTAGAGGGCGAGGCCTCGGCGTAGTTGCCGTAGGAGAATACTTTAGCTTCTGCAAGGCGTCTGTAATACAGGCCGATGTAGCAGTTGCCGCCTGCCACATGCCAATCCAGCAGATTGCTGCCGAATGTGTAGGCGTCCACATAGTTCAGGTCATGCGTGAGACCGGAGGTGCTGTTGAAAGCAACATCGCCTGCGCGCACCCAACCGCTCTTGCCGCTTGCAGAGACCTTGTACCAGCTCTGCTTCGTGCTTGAGTCGCGGTAATACTCGAGGATGTTCACACTTGTGCTGATCTTAAGCGTAGTAATCTGCGTGGAAGAAGCGCTGTGGTCCTGATACATAGGCAGTGTGGAAGCCGTTACCTTACCGCCGTACGGATTGGAAGAAGACAGATCCTGCGGCGGAACAACGGCGTTCATGATGACTGTACGCACGTAGCAATTGCCGGAGCCGTTCCAGTAGCCTGCGCCAACATTGTAAGAGAAGCTTGCAAGCGCATCAAACTGGCACTGGCTCATCAAAAGGCCGTTGCTCGAGATGAAACGGTTGATCTCTGTGGTGTAAGAGCCGCGGTTGACGGTATCGGCCAGCATGGCCTTTGCTTCCGAGCGGGTCAGGTTATTATAGAATGTGGTGTTCTTGGAAACAACGTAACCGTAGCCGACGGTCGGGATATTGCCGGCAAGCGTGTCCGGCGAAACCTGTGGGACATAGCCTTCATAAGAGGCGATGTTGTCGAGCATACTGTCACTTACGCGGCGGCTCTCGCCTGTTGTCGTATCGGAATCCGTTGTAGAGACGACGAGGATGGTGAACTCTCTGTAATCGGAGGAATAACCGCCGCCGGAAGACGAATACGCACGCACCGTGTAGGTGCCAGGTGTACTGATTGTAGCCGAAGCAGAGAAAATACGGACGTTGTTGTCGCCCTGACTTTCGGAATCGTAGGACGTGGTATCGTAGGTGCCGACGCCATCAATCTCAAAGCGCACGGCGGATTTCTGCGTATCCGTAACCGCCTTCAAATTGAAGGATGCACCGGCTGTGATAATATTCGGTGTTGTGTACGCAAAGCGGACAGCTTCCGGCGCGGAGACCGTGACGGAAACGGTGGCAAGTGCAGTGCCGTTTGCGCTCTTTGCGGTGATCTTGGCCGTGCCCGGCGCAGCGCCGTAAATGAAGAGCTGACCGGAAACACCGGCTTTTGCCGTTGCAACGGAAGCATCACTGCTCTCCCACGTGACAGAGCCGGAAGCAGAAGCCTGAATGTAGATTGTCTTATACTGTGCGAGATCGACGGAAGAAACGGAGACCGATGCGCTGGACGAAGACGGGTCATATGCTGCGACATATTCTGCCGAGACATAGCCCTCTGCGCCGCCGGTCGTACGCACATGCACCCAGCCGCTCGTTTTGCGGTCAAGCACGTTCAGCACGGTGCCGGTGCTCAAAACGGTGAGTACTTTACAGCTCGTGTTCGGCTCGGAACGCAGGTTGAGGCCGACTGTAACGCGGACGTATTCGTCTGTTGCGGGTGCATTGGAGTTATTGCCGTTATTGGTGTTATCATCTCCACTGTTACCGGGCTTTACGGAGTTGATATCGCCGGAGGTGATCTTCAAGTACTGCGCGGCAAGGTAGCCCTCTGTACCGTCGGAAAGCTTCACTTTGTACCAACTGCTGTTTGTGGCTTCCGTAACGGTAACGGTAACGTTCATATCGATAACCTTGATGATGCCATAGCTTGTGCCGGGGCCTTTGCGCACATTTAAATCGGATGTGGTCTTGGCCTGTACGGTTCCGTTGCTCGGCGCCGGGGTCGGCGTGGGCGTTGCGGAAGGCTTGGCAGAATCAATATTGCCGGAAGTAACTTTCAGATATTCGGAGAACAGATAGCCCTCTGTGCCGTCCGAAAGCTTTACCTTGTACCACTGGCTGTTCGACGCGTCCGTGACCGTAACGGTGGTGCCGGTGCCGATGACCTTGATAACGCCGTAATTCGTACCTGCACCGCGGCGCAGGTTTACGTCTGCGGTGAGCTTAGCCTGCACAGTGCCATCATTGGACGGTGCCTGCGTAGGTGTAGGCGTTGCGGACGACGTGCCGGTGACCTTCAAATACTGTGCAAAGATGTAGCCCGTGGAGCCGTTTGCAAGGCGCACGGCATACCACTCGGAGTTGCTCCTATCTGTGACCGTGACGGTTGTGCCGGAAGCGATAACGTCTTTAGAGCTGTAATTCGTACCGGGGCCGGAACGGAAGTTTACGTATTCCGTCGTTTTCGCGCTTTGCTCGGAACCGTTGGATGGCGCCTGTGTAGGTGCCGCCGTAGCAGACGGCGTATTGCTGCCCGTGAAGCTGATGTATTCGGCAAAAATATAGCCCGTAGAGCCGTTAGAAAGACGCACGGCGTACCACTGGGCATTGCTCGTGTCGGTGACCGTAACGGTGGTGCCTAATGCAATGACACCTTTAGAGTTGTAATTTGTGCCCGGTCCGGAGCGGAAATTCACATATTCCGTCGTTTTGGCACTGCGTTCTTCCCCGTTGCTTGTGCTGCCGCCGGTAGACATGGAAATATACTCGGCGTAGATATAACCCGTAGAGCCGTTAGAAAGACGCACGGCGTACCACTCGGAATTGCTCGTATCCGTTACCGTGATGGTCGTGCCGGAAGCGATGATCCCCTGTGAGCTGTAATTCGTACCGGGGCCGGAGCGGAAGTTCACGTATTCAGTTGTTTTTGCGGAAACTTCTTCCGCATAGGCCGCAAGCGGCAGCGCAGAAGCCAATAGCAGCGCGGAAAGCAACAGAGCCGTGCCCTTCTTTCGGAGCATTCTTTTTCTGTATTGCATGTGTTTTCACCTATCCTTATCAAGGCATCGACCTGTAGAAGCAAAAGCCGGTTTCTGTCCTGTTGCGGCAGAATATGGTACAGATCGTTTTATACAGTTACAATCATAACACAATAGTTACAAATTTGCAACCATTTTTGCGGTTCAAAAGCCAAAAACAGAAAATAAACCCGCGATTTTCGCTTAAAATTTAAATATGAAAAATACCGGACCCGTAAAAACGGATCCGGTATCGAATTTCAGGTGAAATTACAGCTTTTCAACGATGGCTTTCGTATCGCGTGCAATGACGAGTTCTTCGTTGGTCGGGACGATGTAAACAGCGACCTTGCTGTCCGGCGCGGAGATCTTCTTCTCCTTGCCGCGAACGCCTTTGTTGGCTTCGTGATCGAACTTGATGCCGAGGTATTCCATGTTGGTGCAGATGCGCTCGCGCAGGGTATCCTGGTTCTCGCCAAGACCTGCGGTGAAGACGATTGCGTCTACGCCGTTCAGCGCAGCGACATAGCTGCCGATAAACTTCTGAATCTGATAAACGAGCATCTCATGTGCGAGGTGTGCACGCTCGTTGCCCTCGTCCTCTGCCTTGCAGATGTCGCGGTCATCGCTGGAAATGCCGGAGATACCGAGCAGGCCGGACTTCTTGTTGAGAATCTGGTCCATCTCAGAGGGGGTCAGGTGCTCCTTCTCCATGATGAAGGTGACCACAGAGGGGTCCAGGGTGCCGGTGCGGCTGCCCATCATAAAGCCGTCAAGCGGGGTGAGACCCATGCTGGTGTCGATGACCTTGCCGTTCTTGATGGCGGTGATGGAGGAACCGTTGCCGATGTGGCAGGTGATAAGCTTCAGATCCTTGATGTCCTTGCCCATGAGCTCTGCAACGCGGTGGCTGACATAGCGGTGGGAGGTGCCGTGGAAGCCATAGCGGCGGATCTTATACTTCTCATAGTACTCATACGGCACAGCGAACATATAAGCCTTCTGCGGCATGGTGGAATGGAAAGCCGTATCGAACACGACAACTTCCGGGACTTCCTTGCCGAAAACGCTCATGCAGGCACGAATGCCCTGTACATGTGCGCTGTTGTGCAGCGGTGCAAGCGGGATGAGGCTTTCGATGCCCTCGATGACCTTTTCGTCAACGAGAACGGACTCGCTGAAGAGCGCGCCGCCCTGAACGATACGGTGGCCAATAGCAGCGACTTCGCTCAGATCCTTAATGACGCCGACTTCACTGTCGAGAAGTGCGTTCTTGACCTGCTCGAACGCTTCGGTGTGGTTCGCCATGCGGATTTCGATCTTCTTCTCTCTGCCGTCTGCCGTCTTGTGGCCGAAAATACCCATTTCAAGGCCAATCTTCTCGCAGTTGCCCTTTGCAAGCATTTGCTCGTTGTCCATATCGATCAGCTGATACTTAAGTGAGGAGCTGCCGGCGTTGATGACCAGAATTTTCATTTCGTCTTCCCCCTGAATCATGGTTAAATTTGAATTGGATCATCTGTGCAAACGCACAAAAAATAAGCACGACACTTCCAAAATATAAATAAGGAAACGCGGCTTGTAAATTGATCTTCATTGCTTTATACTTATGATAATACAAAATCATGTAAATTTCAAGGAGTTTCCTATAAAATGATTGGAAAAAACAAGATTTCGGGCGTTGTTTGCGAGTTTAATCCGCTGCATAACGGCCACGCGGCACTGCTCTCTCGCATTTCGGAGGAGTTCGGCAGCGACATTGTCTGTGCGATGAGCGGAAATTTTGTGCAGCGCGGCGAAGCGGCTGTGCTCGATAAGTGGTCGCGCACACGGCTGGCACTGCAAAACGGCGCGGCACTCGTGCTGGAGCTGCCCTTGCCGTGGGCTGTGGCAGGCGCAGAAAAATTTGCACTCGGCGGCATTTCGTTATTAAATGCACTCGGTTGCGTAGATACACTGACGTTTGGCAGCGAAACCGGCGATACCACTCCCCTCATGCACTGCGCGGAATACCTGCACTCCGATGTGTTTAATTCGGATATTCGCCCGGAGGTTGCAAAAGGCGTTTCGTTTGCAGCGGCGCGTACGGAGGCTGTGAAAAAGGCACTCGGCGCAGAAACCGCAGAGCTGCTCACAAAGCCAAATTGCATTTTGGGTATAGAGTATTGCAAGGCAATCTTATCGTTGAGTTCTAATATTGTGCCGCAGACTGTGCAGCGTATCGCGATTGACCACGACAGCGACAAAGCGCACGGCGCGTTTGCATCGGCGAGCCTGATCCGCAGCAAGAGTGCCGAGGGTGAAGAGATTTCCTCGTATGTCCCGGAAAATACGGAGGTGTGTATTCGTGCGCTGCAAAAGGAAAAGCAGTACCCCGCTTCCCTTTCGTATCTCGACCGTGCGGTACTGGCGGCTGTCTCTGCCATGTCACCCGAAGACCTGCGCCGCGTGCCGGATGTTTCAGAGGGCATCGAAAACCGCATTTTGGCGGCTGCCGAAACGGCAAAAACGTGCACAGGGCTGTTTGATGCGGTGAAAACCAAGCGGTACAGTCACGCGCGTATTCGGCGTATTGTTTTAAGCGCGTATTTGGGCATCACGAACGATCTGCCCAATTTGCCTCCGTACCTGCGCATTTTAGGTATGACAAGCTGTGGCGCGGAGATCCTGCACAAAGCAAAGCCGATGCTGCCGATCATCGCACGACCTGCGGACGTGAAGAAGCTTTCGCCGGAAGCCAGACGTGTGTTTGAGTTGGAAGTGCGCGCGGATAATCTTTACAGTCTGTGCACAGAGCATCGCCGCCCTGCGAACATGGATTATACAGAAAAACTGATTCGGATATAAACTGAGCTCTGCATTTGGCTTTTGCCGGTCGCAGAGCTCTTCTTTTATACAAAAAGGCCGAACCACGCGGGCTCGGCCTTTTGAATGTTCAAATATTCGAATTACTTCTCAAGCGGTGTGACTTCCACAGTCCAACCGAGGGTATCTTCTACCTTACCGGTCTGGATGCCGGTGACGGTGTCGTACAGCTTCTGGCTGAATTCGCCGATGCCGCCGTCCTTGATCTGCATGACTTCGTTCTCGTAACGGAGTGCGCCGACCGGGGAGATAACGGCTGCGGTACCGCAGAGACCGCACTCTGCGAAATCTTTGACTTCGTCGAAGCATACTTCTCTTTCCTCAACCTCAAGTCCGAGATAATCTTTCGCTACAGCGACAAGAGAACGACGGGTAATGGAAGGAAGAATGCTGTC
>OIDV01000448.1_pt1 | contig 16196 bp, 14 predicted proteins | sample 1581661 | NCBI WGS metagenome assembly OIDV01 (sample SAMEA3882516, study PRJEB24775) | human gut metagenome | biome: human-associated habitat; feature: intestine environment; material: feces | place: Netherlands | collected 2009/2010
GCTTATCAGCCAGATAATATTCCAGACCGTCTTTTGTCTCAGCAAATAACGGTTCATAGATTGGACGGATTGCACTTACCAAGTCATCACTGCTCTGTGCACTTGGCTGAAGTGAATTTGGCATATAATTCAATGCAAATGTAAAAGTCCCATCACTTTTTGCCTCTTTCTTCGTGTCTTCTGTCTTTGCGCTGCTGTCTTTCTTGTCGGAACTTCCACCACATCCGGCAAGCATACCGACTGCTAAAATTCCTGCACACAATAATGCGAGTGCTCTTCTTTTCATTTTCCTTTTTCCTCCATGGTATTTTCCTTAAGTTGTTCTGTCTGTGTATCCCCTCGTTAACAACTCTTCAAAAATACTACCAAAATGTTTTTTACTTTGCAAATTGCTTTTTTCTATCAATTTTTGTACTTATTGCTATCGTTTATCAATAATTCCAGAAAACGCTGATTTCCCGTTATTTTTATATCTTTTAACAATTTATTGCTTTTATCTATAGTAAAAAATATAACTTTTTTACAATTTCTTTTACCTTTTTTGCAATGTGTATTGTATAATGATTACAAAAGATTTGTTAAATTTTATTCAACATGAAAGGTTTATAAATGAAAAAATTATATGAGCAAAGCCCTGAAATGCAGCTGTCCGGCAAATGCCAGCTGCGCCATGTAAAATGCACGCACCACAAAGGATATCTGATGGAAGATCTTTCCATGATCAAAAGCGGATTTTATGAGATCAGCTTTTGTAAAAGCGGAGATTTTCTGTTCCGCATCGGTCAGAAACGGCATTTTATTACAAATGGCGATATTCTGGTTATTCCACCGGATATTCCACACTACTTTACTTCCAGTGATCTCGTTGCAAACTATTATGATTTTATCACTGTATGGCTGGAAAAATCATATATTTCCAATCTGAAAAGCCAGCTTCCGGCCCTTAAGGAATCTGTTTTCAATATTGACACACCTCATCTTCTTCATACTACCAATAAGCTGTGTAATTTTGAGGAAGAATTTGAAACCTTTTACCGGGAATATGCTTCTTATGGGGAGCTTTCTGAAACCTATGCCTGTGGTGCATCCACCTGTCTTCTGGTAAAAGTCATTAACTATGCCCTGAAATATTCCAACGAATTTATTGAGATCGAATCCGATCAGACCAATCAGATCGTCCGCTATCTGGATCAGCATTTTCTGAAAGAAATCGGTGTGGAGGATCTGGCGCGTACTTTCCACATGAGCAAGAGCAGTCTGAACAAATTTTTTCAGAAACAACTGAATACGACCTGTCATCAGTATATTTTAAAGAAACGGCTGGCACTTGCGGTCTCGCTGATCCGGCAGGATGTTCCGCTTAAAACGGTTGCTGTCCAGTCCGGTTTTGGAGACTATTCTTCATTTTTTCGTGCTTTTAAGAAAATGTATCATATTTCCCCGACCGAATGTCAGGCAGACAATGAAAAACTGAAAAAGATTAAACATTAGCCGGGAGAATGACTTGCCTGAATAGTGTAGACATGCAAAAAACTTCGGATATTCTGGATTTTCGCCAGTGATCCGAAGTTTTTCTTGTTTAATATTTCTTTTTTTGATTGTCTTTATTTCACCAGATGTACTTCTGCCTTCTTCTCATTCAGCTTCTGTGCAGTCTCATGCTCATTGACATAGATACTGATATGTTTTTCTTTGCCGGAAGTATCGTAATCTTCAGCAGTAAATACATGTCCGTCAATGATCACCTTTGTTCCATACGGAATCTCATCCGGGTCAACCGCAATGGTCTGCCCTTCAACAACCGGAGTTCCGGTTGCTTTGACTTTGCTTGCCTTCGCACGGCAAGTCTCGCAGGAACAATAATAATCAATGGTATACTCTCCAATACTGTCTCCATACTGTTCGGCTGTAGCGTTCTGTTCGTTCACATCCGTGCCTTCCAGATTATAATTTTCTTCCAGGATTCTGGTTGCCCAGACAGCTTCCAGAATATATACCGTTCCGGAAATGATTCCCTGGTCTTCATTTGCAGCTTCGATGGTCTTTCCGTCTCCTGCATACATCACAACATGATGGACATAACCATCTTTTGCATAGAAAATCAAATCCCCCGGCTGTGCGTCTTCAACCGGAATCTTGGTTCCATACTGGCTCTGATCTTCGGCTACTCTTGGCAGATTATAGCCAAAAGTCTTATAAATCTGCTGTACAAATCCGGAGCAGTCCGCCCCTTCTGTCAGGCTTGTACCGCCCCATACATAAGGATTGCCAATGAACTGTGCGGCAAAATCCAGCATTGCCTGGCGGATCGCATTCCCCGGTGTTCCCGGCTTTACAGAAGCATAGCTATAATAAAGTGCCCGGTTATCTTCCGGTGCGATCAGTTCTGTAGCTGTCTGGTAAGCACCTTCGCCTGCTGCTTCTACCTGCGCTTTTACTTCATCCCCAGTCTGAACAGCCTCTTTAGAGACAAACCCTCGGACATCCCCGGACTCCACATAGATCCAGTCTTTCTCTGCATCCGCAAGGATATAACACAGATTACCCTGGGACATGGTTCCGATCACACGTGACTGTCCATTTGCCTCTTCCTGGATTGCTACAGTTCCATCCGACTTTGATGCATCTGCCAGTGCATATTTTTTCGTAGCCAGTGTCTGATTTACGGTTGCACGTACATGGGTAAATGCCTGATTTTCATTTGCCGGAACCGTTTCTTTTGCAAGGGATGCTGTTCCTTCGATTCCAGTGTATGCAATCTTGGCTTTTTTTGCAGCTTTTTTTGCCTGCTTCTGGTATCCACTCAGCAGTACCTGTGCGGCATCTCCGGTATAAAGCTCGGATTCTTTTACAAATCCTCTGACCTTTCCGGATTCTACATACAGCCATCCATTCTTTTCTTCTTTCAGAATGTAGAGAAGTCCATCCTGTGAAATTTCTCCGACAGAACGCACCTTTTCGGTCAACTGCCGGGATGCTGGGGATGCATTTAAAGTATCATCCTGCAATGCTGTAGCAGTATCCGAATTTAAGGATGACTTCTTTCCCGAAGTGTCTGCTGTGTTTTTTAATGTCTCGGCAGAAAATGTATTAAGCTGTACTTTCTTTGCTGTTTTCGTCTTTTTCGCAGAAGATTTCGTCTTTGATTTCTTCGCCTTTACGGAAGTTTCCTTATGAAACAGTTTTTTAGCATCAGCTGTTGCTTCCTGAATATCACTTTCTGTCCGATCAGTATCAACGGCTCCACTGATATCCTCCGGAATTGCCTCACGTATGCTGATCTTTGTCTTTGCAAATGCATATTTTCTCGCAACTGTCCAGAAACGGAAATCTTCTTCGTATTCCGGAAGACTGACGATCTGCTGTCTCTTGACCAGTTCTTCATTGGTCATCTTGTGTTCACTATCCTGCGCATTTTTTTCCTGCTCCTGCGCTTTGTTTTCTTCTGAGTCTTCTGTCTGGTCTTCCGAAGGCTGCTGTTCATTGTTCACATTGCCATCTGAAGGCTGCTGTGGTGTATCCGGATTGACCGGATCTGTCGGTTGCTCCGGCGTAACCGGCACATCTGGATTAGCCGGGATTACTTCTACTTCATCCCCTGTTATCGGATCAACCTTCCATCCTGTTTTCGCTGCATCACGCAGACCGGTATCTTCCAGATATCCAGTCTCTTCATTGTATCTGATTTCTTCATTATGAATCATCTCCAGGACAAGATCTGATACTTCTGTAAGTGTATCACGCCCATCAATGGATTTTGCCTGTAATTTTTCTCCATTTTCTGATCCATTAGAAGTAACCTCTGTAAGACCGCCCTCTGCTGCCCAAGCTGTTGCCGGAGCGCTGAAAGTAAGTCCGAAAACAAGTAATCCTGCTAGAATTTTTACTCCTGTCATTTTTGCTACCTGTATATTTCTATATTTCAAAATCTGTTGCTCCTTCTTACAAATTCTGTAAAATGCAGTCCTTTTAGTCGAAACGCGACATTTTTATTCTACTACTCTTTGACAAAACCGTCCATATTTCATTAAAAATATTTCTGATAAAATTTTTCAAACTCAGAGAGTAATTTCTTTCGGAAAATATTTTGGTAAAATGAAAAAAAGAAAATGTCCTGACATATTTTACGTCAGAACATTTCCCTGTTTTTATGGCTTTAGATAAACTCCGAAAGAACAAATTATCCTTCGCTTAATTTTTATTTAGCCAGATAAACTTCTGCATTCGTCACGCCGAGAGCAAGTGCTTCTTCATGGCTGTTTACATAGACATCAATGTGGTTTTTCTTGATCGCACCACCACAGTCTTCAGCAGTAAATACATGTCCGCCGATGATGACTTTTGTTCCGTAAGGGATTACACTCGGATCCACCGCAATGGTCTGTCCCTCAATGACCGGAGTTCCGGTTGCTGTGATCCCGTCTGCTTTGTTACAGCAGATTTCACATGCACAGTAATATGTAATCGTAAAATTGCCAAGATCTGCGCCGTACATCTCTTCTGTCGCATTGACTGTTCCGATTCCGCCACCTGCAACAGTATAATGATCGTCCAGGATCCGGGTTGCCCATACTGCATCTTTGTTATAAACAGTTCCGTAAATGATTCCCACATCTTCATTTGCTGCTTCGATCGTCTTTCCATCTCCGGCATACATCACAACATGATATACATAACCGTTCTTTGCATAGAAGATCAGGTCTCCCGGCTGTGCGTCTTCTACTGGAATTTTGGTTCCATACTGGCTCTGATCCTCGGCAACACGCGGAAGATCATATCCGTAAGCCTTGTAGATCTGCTGTACAAATCCGGAACAGTCCGCCCCATTTGTCAGACTGGTTCCGCCCCACACATAAGGATTACCGACAAACTGGGATGCATATTCAATCATTGACTGGCGGATCTCACCACTCGGCGTTCCTTCTTTTGTAGAAGTCAGCGTATAATAAAGAGCCTTATTATCTTCCGGATCCATGTTTTTATCTGCTACCGAATAGGAATCAGCTCCTCTTTCTGTCACCTGTGCTTTGGTTTCAGCATCTGATTTCAAATACTTCTTTTCCGCAAAGCCTCTGACATCTCCGGATTCTACATAAACCCAGTCTGAATCTTCATCTGCGAGAATGTAGCAGAGCTCTCCTGCTGTCATTGTTCCGACAACTCTGGAATCCGCATTCTTCTCCTCCTGAATATCCAGGATTCCTTTTTTATCAGTATCTACCTGTTCGCTTACCAGTGCCGGTTCTTTATCTGCAACCGTCTGGTTCACCGTCGCACGGAGATAGGTATATGCCTGATTATCTTTTGCATCTATCAGTGCCTGTGCCGTCTTTGCGGTTCCCTCGATTCCGGTATAGTCTTTGTTTTCTTTGGAAGCTTTTAACCTGGCCTGTGTCTGATAGACATCCAGAAGTTCCTGTGCCGCATCTTCCGTATAAATTTCAGACGCCTTTACAAATCCCCTGACATTACCGGATTCCACATACAACCAGCCATTGTCTTCTTCTTTCAAAATATAAAGAAGCCCGTCCTGCGAAATCGTTCCGACCGAGCGGACCTTTTCTTCCATCTGCTGTGCTGCCAGGTCAGCAGTCACTTTTGCCGCCTGTTCTTCTTTCTGCTTCTGCAGATCCTTCTCAGCCTGTCTTGCTGCTTCAGCTCTTTTTCCAGCTTTCAGATTGGTCTGATTCGGCGCCTCTGTTTTTAATTTCGCTGATGAAAAAATGTTGAGTCCGGTTAGTTTGATCTGTGCAGATTTTTTTACACCTTTTGCCGTTTTTGTACGTTTCACTTTTTTCGTGTTGTATTTTTGATTCTCTATATCAAATCCGGCTCTCAGCTCTTTTGCATCTTTTTTTGCCGCTTCAAGCTCTGCTTCTTTGGCTTCCTCGGAAGTATCTGCCCTGCCATCTGCAGCTTCCGGAATTTCCTCCCGTACATTGATCGCTGTTCTGGCAAATGCATATTTTCTTGCCACAGTCCAGAAACGGAAATCCTCTACCATCTCTGGCTGCTTCACAATCTGCTGACGGTTGATCAGTTCAGAATTACTGACTGCAGTTTTTGATTCGTTCTGACCGGCTGCTTCTTCTGCTTTGCTGATCTCCTGTGTATGGTCGATCTCACTTCCCGGAATTGGGTCGGTCTTTGTATCTTTCCGGTCTTCGGAAGAATCTGCCTTATCAGTATCCGGTTTCTGAATCGGATCTTTGGAATCGGATTTGCCGGAATCCGGGCTATCCGGATTTTCCGGAGTGCCTGGTTTTTCCGGTGTCTCTGGATTTTCCGGTGTATCCGGCTTTTCTGGAGTTTCTGGTTTTTCCGGTGTATCCGGTTTTTCTGGAGCCTCTGGAATTTCTGGATTCTCCGGGGTTTCCGGAGTCTCTGGATTTTCTTGATTTCCAGGGGTGTCCGGTATGACTGGTGTCTCCGGAACATCCGGTGTCTCTGTCAGGCGTTCTCCTGTCTCCGGATCCACTTTCTGACCAGTCGAGGTATCTTCCAGATAGCCGGTTTCATCATTCAGCCTGACTGCTCCTCTTTCCATCATTCCCCGTACATAATCAGATACACTCACAAATACTTCCGATCCATCTGTCTTTTTTGCCTGCACTGTATTCTCTGCCACAACGGCCGTTTCTCCATCATCGGCAAATACCGCCATTGGCGAACCAAGAGCCATTCCAAATGCCAGAAGACTTGCCAGTGTCTTTGTCCCGATCCTTTTTGATATAAATTTGTTCCTAAACTTCAATAATTGATCCTCCTCTCGTAAATAGACTATAAGTTGTATGTTAATTTTTGAAGTTTTCAAAAAATTCTTCTTTGCATTAACAATTGCATTAATAAAATGTATGAAACATTAAATTTAGGGGTTTCATTCATCTTTTATTTGATTATTTTTAATTATAGCATAAATTCAACCATATGTGGTGTTTTTTTAGTAAAAATACACAATTTCTACATTTATGGTTCCTGTTCATATTACTTTGTCAATATGTTACCTTGTTATGATCTGGATGATCGTCTTATCCGTTTCACGCATTCCCTTCTTTGCAAGCTCTCCGATATTGCGGATTGTATTTTCTACACCTTTTTCTACAAGTCCGTCTCCGCCATAGAACTGCTTTCCTATCTTCTCTTACCAGTTCCCAGTCATAATATCCGGTTGGTACTCAATCTGTGACACGATCTGTGAGGGCGTATATTTCCAGATTTTCTCTCCTGTATAATCTGCCGCCACAAACATCCCAAAGATAAGGAAACTGATAAACATCCGCGCAAAGAAACTGCTTCCGCCATTTTCTTCTGAAGAATGTTCTCCATATAATCCCCTGTATACATGCTGATACCTTGGATGCACCGCCGGGATACTGCCCTTTCTCCATTTTTGACGTGACATCCTAAGCAACTCCTCGCGGCGTTCCTGTGATTCGTTCATTCCAATCTCTCCCTTCTGCTAAAGCATCCAATTAAAATGAATGTGTCTCGGCGCATTCTACACCGAACGCAGTTGCTTGCAACATTCTTCTTTGCGCGAGTGCGTACCTTTGGCAGGTAGTTCTTTTCATTTACCAGAAAGTTCTTTCCCAATTTCAGACAAACAAAAAGGACATATACCTCTACCTCAGTATATGTCCCACATCTTTTCACATATGCAATTTTTACCGTTTTGCCATCTCTTCCATGATGTCATCCCAGGTGATCCCCCGTTCTGCCATCAGCACCATCATATGATACAGGAAATCACACATTTCATATTTGACTTCTTCCTGGTTCGGATTCTTCGCCGCAATGATGATCTCGGCAGCCTCTTCTCCAACCTTCTTCAGAATTTTATCAATACCTTTTTCAAACAGATAGTTCGTGTAAGATCCTTCCTTTGGATGCTCTTTGCGATCCATGATCGTATGATACACGCTCTCGAATACCTGCTGCGTATTGATTTCTTCATACTGATCCCCTACGATTGGCTGGAAGAAGCAGGTCGGATTGCCGGTATGACATGCTGCTCCTACCTGATCGACTTTTGCAAGCAGGGTATCTTTGTCACAGTCGATGGTCAGGGATTTGACATACTGAAAATGTCCGGATGTCTCGCCTTTTGTCCAGAGACTCTGTCTGCTCCGGCTGAAATAGGTCATCCGTCCGGTTTTCACTGTTTTTTCAAATGCCTCCTGATTCATGTATGCCACCATCAGCACTTCGGACGTCTTATAATGCTGTGTGACAACCGGAAGTAATCCATCGGAATTTAATTTAAATTCGGAAAAATCCATCAGACTCTCAAAGGATGTCATACGAATTCCTTTCTGGCTGCACTCTTCTTTGAAATCAGCACAATTGATTTTTCTCTGACTCACATACATTCCAGAAAGTCCTTTCACACCCGGGCATTCCAGGATCTTAAAAAGCTCTTCCTTTTCCAGTGTATCGGTCACAACCACACATGGAATATCCGTAATATTTACAACGGAATTCAGATCCAGACGGTGCATAAATACAATCTGGCTACTGTAAGTCTGGATCAGATGCTGCTGCTTAAATAATGCATCAAAGTCATTCAGTGACACCGCGATCTTCTCTTTTCCAAACCGCTTTGCCACCTCTTCGATCAGTTTCTGTGAATCCGGCTTTGAAAAATTCAGCATGGCACGCTTTGCACCGGTGTAGAGGATTTTCTTGACATCCTCCTGCCGCTTTACATTTCCTCCGGCAACCATCGGAATCCGAATCACGCGGTTGATCTTTTTCATCAGTTCAATGGACTCATCATGATCCTGGTCCGTATTTGACAGGTCAAATACCAGAAGTTCATCCGCCCCGTTATCGCTGTACTCTTTTGCCAGCGCGATCACATCTTCAGATACAACTGTCGGGTCATCAAACCAGTTTACCGCCTTCCCTCCAAGGATAAAAATGCAGGGAATCAATCTTTTATAACTCATACGAGAAACTCCTTTTATCTTTTTACAGACTGCCTTTTGTAGACCACACTTCTTTCATCCGTGGTTCTTCGGATACAGCCATATCAAGCGCTTTTCCAAATGCTTTAAATAACGCCTCTGCCATATGATGGTTGTTGCCGCCATCCAGGACTTTCAGGTGCAGGTTCATTGCCCCGCTGTAGGAAACAGCATAGAAAAATTCTTTTACCATCTCCGTGTCCAGTTCTCCTAATTTGTCACAGGTAAATGTGGCGTCAAAATTCAGATATGGTCTTCCGGAAAGGTCGATTGCCGAAAGCACCAGCACCTCATCCATCGGAAGCATAAAATGTCCATACCGCTTGATTCCTTTTTTATCTCCCAGTGCTTTTGCAATGGTCTGCCCCAGCACGATTCCGGTATCCTCGATCGTGTGGTGGCTGTCTACCTCCAGATCTCCGGTAACTTTGACAGTCAGATCAAAAAGTCCATGTCTTGCAAAGCCGGAAAGCATATGGTCAAAGAAACCGATGCCAGTAGAAATGTCAGTCTTTCCTGTTCCGTCCAGATTCAGTGTCATCTCGATCTGTGTCTCTTTTGTCACACGACTGCAGGATGCAACTCTGCTCTCCATCTTTTAGTCCTCCTCTTCAAAACGTACATGGATCGAATTGGCATGCGCAGTCAGCTGTTCCGCTTTTGCAAAGCTTTCGATATCCTTATGTACCTTCTGCAGTGCTTCTCTTGAATAAGAGATGATACTGGATTTCTTAATGAAATCGTCTACAGAAAGCGGGGAAAAGAATTTAGCGGTTCCGTTGGTCGGAAGGATATGGTTTGGTCCGGCGAAATAATCGCCCAGTGGCTCGCTTGCATATTCTCCGATAAAGATAGCTCCTGCATTGCGGATCTTGGTCATCACTTCAAATGGATTTTTTGTCTGGATTTCCAAATGCTCGGATGCGATCTCATTTGCCACGTCGATCACATCTTCCATCGTATCGGCAAGCAGAATATATCCGTAATTATCCAGAGATTTGGAAATGATCTCTGCTCTTGAAAGTTCTTTTAAGAAACCATCTACCTGATCGGATACCTCATGTGCCAGCTTTTCACTTGTCGTAACAAGAATTGCGGAAGCGAGCTCATCATGCTCTGCCTGGGAAAGCAGGTCTGCCGCAACATATCTCGGATTAGCTGTCTCATCTGCCACAACCAGGATTTCACTTGGTCCTGCAATGGAATCAATGCTGACATGACCGTAAACTGCTTTCTTTGCAAGTGCTACATAGATATTTCCAGGTCCTACGATCTTGTCAACCTTCGGGATACTCTCTGTTCCGTAAGCAAGAGCTGCAATTGCCTGTGCACCGCCGACCTTGTAGATCTTATCCACACCGGCTTCTTTGGCTGCAACCAGTGTATTCGGACTTACTTTTCCATTTTTTCCAGGAGGCGTTACCATGATGATCTCATCCACACCGGCAACCTTTGCCGGCATCACATTCATCAGTACCGAAGACGGATAAACTGCCTTTCCTCCCGGCACATACACGCCGACTCTGTGAAGCGGAGTGATCTTCTGCCCAAGAATGGTTCCGTCCGGTTTACTGTCAAACCAGCTGTTCTGACGCTGTTTTGCATGATAACTTTCGATATTGTCTTTTGCTTTGCGGATGACTGTAAGAAGTGTATCATCAACCTGCGCATATGCTTCTTCAATTTCTGCATCTGTGACTTCAATCGTATCTGCAGTAAGCTCTGCCCCATCAAATTTGGCAGTGTATGCAAAAACTGCCGCATCTTTTTCTTCTTTTACTTTATCTAAAATTTCTTTTACGCTTGCCTCATACTGTCCATAATTGTTCGGACTTCTTTTCAGCAGATCTTCCAGCAGATTTTTCTTTGTATCGCTGTTCAGCTTTTGTATTCTCATGTGCATTAAGCCTCCCTTTTTAATATACTTCTGAGTTTATAAAGAAGTTCCTTGATCCTGTCATTTTCCAGACGCATGCTGACCGGGTTTACGATCATACGCGCTGATAACGGGCAAACCTCATCGAGAACTACAAGTCCGTTCTCCTTCAGGGTGGATCCGGTTTCCACGATATCCACGATCACCTCTGAAAGGCCAACGATCGGTGCAAGTTCAATCGAACCGTTCAATTTGATAATCTCTACCGTCTGGTGTCTGGTATTATAAAAATAATCCTTTGCAATATTCGGATATTTTGTTGCCACACGGATCAGTTCGTGATTCTCCAGATATTTTTTTGCATCTGCCGGTCCGCATACGCACATCCTGCATTTACCAAAACCAAGATCCAGTACCTCATGTACCTTCTTTCCCGCTTCCAGAATCGTGTCTTTTCCGACCACGCCGATGTCCGCCGCACCATATTCTACATAGGTCGGTACATCCGGTCCCTTCGATAAGAAAAATTTGAGTTTTAATTCTTCATTCACAAAAATCAGCTTTCTGGAATCTTTATCTTTCATTTCCTCACAGGTGATCCCCAGTTCTTCCAGAAGCTCCAGTGTCTGTTTTGCGAGCCGCCCCTTACAGAGCGCAAATGTCAAATATCTTGTGTCTTTCATCGTCTCACCCCTACCCTACAATTTTCTCTTCGCCGGTCATCAGGTTCACCATCTGCACATCTCCTTTGCTGCGAAGATACAGCATGCTTCCTGCAAGACTGCGTTTTCCATAATCCACATAGAATTCCAGCGACTTATCCGATGCTTTCTGAAGGATCTGGGTATTCTTGTCCTTCCCTCTGAATTCCATGGCAAGCTGGATTGCATCCTTCAACCGTTCTTTATCATATAAGATCAGGGAACTCTTCTCGCCACTTGAGATCTGGATCTTCTGGCGGGAAAGTGCGCTCATCAGTTCATCTACTACGATCGCAAAACCGATCGCCGGCTCTTCTTTTCCAAACTTTTCAACCAGGTGGTCATAACGTCCGCCTTTTACAATGGCATCCCCGGTCCCAAAAGTGTATCCCCGGAAGATAATACCGGTATAATATCCGTAAATTCCGCTCATGCTCAGATCAAACGTAATGTACTGTTCCATTTTGTAGACAGATAAGATCGCGTAGATTTTTTCGAGACGCCGGATTGCTTTCATCGCTTTTTTGCTTGGCGCTACCTTTTTCGCCTCCTCCAGGATCTCCACACCACCGACCATCTCTGAAAGTGCAGAAAATGCTTTTCTTGACACCGGTTTTGCATCAGCCTCTTCTAAAAGTTCGTCTGCACCGAAAAAGTTCCGGTTGTTAATCAGCTCACGCAGACGTTCTTCTGTCTCATCATCAATCTCGGATTCCTCGATCAGACTCTGGAAAAAGTCTACATTTCCTATACTGATCTGAAATTCTTCCAGTCCGGCATTCTTCAGACAGTCAATGACAAGTGCCAGCATCTCCGCATCAGCGTCCGCCGCATCCAGTCCAATCATCTCCGCGCCCATCTGGGTACTTTCCTTTAATCGTCCCTGATAACTGGAATGATTGATAAATGTATTCCCCACATAGCAAAGCCTTGCCGGGAATTCATCATCCTTAAATAAAGTTGCCGTCGCACGTGCGATCTGCGGAGTGATATCCGGTCTTAACACCAGTGTGTTGCCGTCTCTGTCAAAAAATTTATATAATTCCCTTGAAGGAATGGTTCCGATCTCTTTTCTGAATACATCAAAATATTCATACATAGGAGTCTGGATATCATGATATCCGTACAAATGCAGAGTCTTATGAAGTCGGTTCTGAAGTGCCAGCTTTTTGGCGCATTCTTCATGATAAATGTCTCGGACCCCTTCGGGTGTATGTAATAACTGCTCCATAGATTGTAACTCCTCTTTTTTGTTTATTTGTCACTTTAGCATGTTACCATATTAAAACGTGACCTTGTTGTATTATACGAACTTTGACGCGGCTTGTCAAGCCTGCACACTCAGAAGTTCTATCCTGCTAATCTCTTTTCCATGCTTCTTATCTTTCTTCCCGGTGATCCAGATCCTTCTGGAGCATCTCCAGATACGGAACGAATACGCCCTGCCTTAGCTGCATAAAATATTCCTCATCCAGTTCTTCAAAGCGTACGCTTTTCCGTCCGCCCTGCTTCATCCGCTCCCAAAACACTTCTATTTCTTCAAAACGCATGTAATAAAGCAGGTTTTTTGTACTGTAATAGATAAGAAAAAAGGAAATTCCATCCTGTTTTTCAAAATCCCGCATAAAGTTCATCTGGTGTTCATGGATATTGTGTAGTGGAAAGGTATCCATACTGCACTCTTTTGCGTCAAAACATACGGGAATTCCCTGTACTGCTCCAATATAATCGACCGTACTGCGCTGGTCAAAATAGGCCAGCGTGATCTGGCGGTGATCTTTGTCCATTCGTACCGGAGTGATCGGTGTCGGGATTTTCTGAATGAGCGCCAGTCCCTGCTGCTGATAGCGTTCATTCGTCCGGTTAATAAAATCCTCCAGGGTTGAACCTCTTAGCCCTCTTGAATTCCAGGTTCCCATTCTAATCCTTCTCCTTTTATGATGGTTGTAAATCCTTCCGGAAGAGGCGCGGTAAGCTCCTTTTCCGATACCTTTGCAAGCGCATCCTCTCTTTTCGGGAACTGCATTTTCCATGCATGTAAAAGTTGATATTTTAACGCATATTTTTTCCTGAAAATAGAATTGACCTTTGGATTACCATACTTACTATCCCCGATGATCGGATGACCGGTCGAAGACAGATGTGCACGGATCTGATGGGTCCGTCCCGTGATCAGATGCACCTTCAGAATCGTCTGCTGACCATTATCCGCAAGCGGAATATACTCTGTGGCTATCGGCTTTGCCTCGCCTTTTGCTTCTTTCAGAATTTTCACCTGATTGGTCATCTCATTTTTCAGAAGATATCCTTCGATCTTCTGACGGTCTTTTATCACCCCATCCACGATCGTGAGATAATATTTTTTCACGGTCCTGTCTCTTAAAATCTCGCTGAGCTGCTGTAATCCCGCAAGGCTTTTCCCTGCGGTTACAAGACCACTGGTATTCCGGTCCAGGCGGTTACAGACAGATGGGCGGAAAGTAGCAAGCTCAGCTAGTTTCAGATCGCCTTTTTTCAGCAGATACGCGATCATATATTCATTCAGGGAAAGGTCAGACGGTGCTGCTTTCTGGGAAAGCATGCCTGCTGGTTTGTTCAGGATCAGAATATCCGGATCCTCATAGATTACCGACAGCCGGATGCTGCTTTCCATTGCCCGTGCAAGATCTGCCGGAAGCTGCTTTTCTGCTCCCGGTGCCCCTGCGAATTTCTGCCAGGTATCATCTGAGAGAAATACTTCAACCTGGTCTCCTTTTGTCAGTTTTTCATTTCCCTGCGCTTTTTTCCCGTTTAACTTGATGTTCTTTTTCCGCAGCATCTTGTAAACAAAGCTCATCGGCGCATTACTTAAATATTTTCCAAGAAGCTTGTCCAGACGCTGTCCTGCTTCATTTGACGAAACGGTTATTTTCTGCATGCTTTTAATTCCTCCTGCCTTTTACAGTGAAATGTCCAGAAGGAGTCCTTTGATCATCTCTTCGTGTTTTCTTGTATCCTGCTGTTCTACAGAAGCAATGTTGTTCATTCCCTCGGCGCGGGTCAGAAATGCTTTGTAATCATGGAAAAGCTTGACCACCACCTTGTCGAACTGGTTCTGCTTCATAATGGATTTGATATGCTTTGCGGCATAGTCCACATCCACTTTTTTCACCGGCACATAGCCGCAGATCGTATTGTTGTAAATTGCAACAGCTGCTACCGGCATTGCCTTTTTCTCACTGGTGATCACAAGATCGTATGCAACGGTAAGTTCTTCGGTGACAGCCGAGATTTCAAGCTCAGTTGCCTCATCGATGGAATCATGCGGCATGACCATGATCAGATTGACCAGGATCCGGCTTGCCGGAAGACATCCGAGTACCGCTACTACAGTGAGCAGATTGAGCTTTGTCTTTGTTGTCACATAACCGGCGATCACCAGTGCGGCAACCAGTCCAAAAGAGACAACAGCTTCCAGTATCAATAATCGTTTTCTTCTGCGCAGATAACCTGCATCTCCTTTTTGTATCTTCATCTTGTCTTTCGCTTACTCCTTCGTTATTTTCTCCATCATTGACATGGCTTTTAAGATCATTCCATGCGGAAGTACTTTGGTTGCAGCTTCTGCCCCTTTCATTGCCGTGCCATATACAGAAACCTCTTTTTTGTATTTGGCATCAATGAGCGCCTGCTTTACAACCTGTACCGGATCTGCCATCACAGCCTCTTTCATGCCACCGGGCAACTTCCCTGACACTTCAAAAAACGGGGTGTCCACAGGTCCCGGGCAGACCGCTGTGACGAAGATTCCTTTTTCCTTAAGTTCAGCTGCAAGGCTTCTTGAAAAGCTCAGTACATACGACTTTGTCGCTGCATAAACTGCGAATTTTGCCTGCGGGCAAAAAGCTGCTGCGCTTGCCAGGTTGATGATCCTGGTTCCTTTATGCATCCAGGGCAAACAGGTACAGGTCATCTCGGTCAGTCCCCGGCAATTCAGGTCGATCATGCGGAGCTGAAGTTTCTTGTCTTCCTTTGCAATCTCCTCTACTGTCCCGGTCTTTCCGAATCCTGCTGCATTGACCAGCATACGGATATCAGGATTCTGATTCTCCAGCCGGTTTTTCACCTGCTTGTATACCAGATCCTCTTCCATGTCCCCTGCAAAGATCCGGATATAGGTCTTGTGGCTTTTCTTGATCTCTTCCAGCTTCTTTTCACTGCGGGCAATCACCCAGATTTCATCCAGTTCCCTGTAAAAACGTTCAATCTGTCTGACAAATTCTTTTCCCATGCCGGAGGATGCCCCGGTAACAATCGCAATCTTCATAAGCGGTTCTCCTTTCTCCTGTGACTACTTCCGTTTGTGTACATTACGGATGGATTTCTTTTTCTGCGGTCTTGACGAGGACTCACCTCTGCCGTTTCCTGTAGATGCAGGCTTTGTATTCTTATGCCCTGCATTTGAATTTTTATAATTTCCGTTTGTCTTTCCTGGATTTTTGTTATTTCCATTCGGGTTTTTGCTCTTTCGGTCCGTGCCGCCATGAGTTCCGCCATGGTTTCTTCCGCTGTATCCATTCTTCTCCTGCATTTTTTCCGAATGAAGCTTTCTCGGACGGATCAGACATTTCTCATCGAATCCTACCAGATCCATGCGGTCTGCGATTCGCAGTG
>OIDV01000468.1_pt1 | contig 15848 bp, 10 predicted proteins | sample 1581661 | NCBI WGS metagenome assembly OIDV01 (sample SAMEA3882516, study PRJEB24775) | human gut metagenome | biome: human-associated habitat; feature: intestine environment; material: feces | place: Netherlands | collected 2009/2010
GCCGCAAGGTGGACTTTAAGAACACCATCATCATCCTGACCACCAACCTCGGTACGCGAGACATCGCCAAGGCCGCCAACACGGGCTTCAACCTAGGTGCCAACAACGAGTCCAGCTACCAGCGCATGAAGGACCAGGTCAGCTCCGAATTGAAGCAGCAGTTCCGCCCGGAGTTCCTGAACCGTCTGGACGACATCATCGTCTTCAAGCAGCTCACCGAGCCGCAGGTGCGCCAGATCGTGGATCTGGACGTCAAGCAGCTCAACGACCGCCTGTTCGACCGTCATATGTCGCTCGAACTCACCGACGCCGCCAAGGACCTGCTCGCGCAGAAGGGCTTCGACCCGCTGCTCGGTGCCCGTCCGCTGCGCCGCGTGATTCAGCGCGACATCGAGGACGCCATCTCCGAGAAGATCCTGATGGGCGATCTCGAAGACGGTCAGCGCGTGATTGTGGATGCGGAAGGCGAGGGTATCCTCGGCGAATTCACCTTCAAGGGTGAGGAGTTCGAGGAGCCGGCCGCCGCCGATAAGCCCGCCGAAGACGGTGCCGCCACTGATGGCGAGACTCCAGCCGACGCCACTCCGGCCACTGAGCCGGCCGAATCCGCTCCCGCCGATTCCGGTGACGCTCCGCAGGAGTAGTCCGTTTCGATAGCGTAGCTAGCGCATACCAGCAAAGCTCCCCTTGACAGGGGAGCTGTCAGCGAAGCTGACTGAGGGGTAGACCTGCGCACACATGATGTGCACGTTTGTGGTCTACCCCTCAGTTGCCTCTGGCGACAGCTCCCCTGTCAAGGGGAGCTACTGTTTGTGTCGGATTATTACAGCAGGGCGAGTCCGGTGTCGATGGTCTCCTCGCGGGTAAACAGCGTGCGGCCGGCGCGCACCGAACGCAATACCGAGCAGCGCTCATACACGGCGTTGAACACGCTATCGGCGTCCAGCACAATGAAGTTTGCTGGCTTGCCCGTTTCCAAGCCGTACATATCGCGCAGGCCCAACGTAGTGGCACCGTTGACGGTCAGGAACTTCAACGCATCGTCGATTTCTTCAAAGCTCATCATCTGTGCCAAATGCAGCACATAATCAAGAATGAGCATCATATTGCCATTGCCCAACGGGTACCACGGGTCCTGCATTGAATCCTGGCCCAATGACACATTGACACCCGTCTCAGTGAGCTCCTTGACTCGCGTGATGCCACGGCGCTTGGGGAAGGTATCCTGACGGCCCTGCAAATACAGGTTCTCGGTGGGGGCGCAGGCGAAGTTGATATGCGCCGCCTTAAGCAGCTTGGTCAGGTGGAAGAAGTAGGCGTTGTCCGCCGATCCCAGCGAACAGGTGTGGCTGGCGGTGACCTTCGGGCCAATGCCAGCCTTATATGCCAGCGCCGAAAGCAGCTCCACGTAACGGGAATTCGGATCATCCGTCTCATCGCAATGCACGTCGATGAGCTTGTCGTATTTCGAAGCCAACTCAACTACCGTGTGCATGGAATGCTCGCCAAACTCACGGCACTGTTCGAAATGGGGGATGCCGCCCACGCAGTCGGCACCCATCTTGAGTCCTTCCTCCACTAGCTCGGCACCCGATTCGCCATGCGGGCCCTCGTAGGAGTACATGCCCTCCTGCGGGAAGCTGACGATCTGGAGAGTGACCGTATCCTTCAATTCCTCCTTAAGCTCCAGCAGCGCCTTTAACGAGGTCAGGTTCGGGTCGGTCACATCGGCATGGGATCGAATGAGCTGCACGCCATGCAGCATTTCTTTCTTAATGCCGATTTTCGCGCGCTGCTTGATCTCGTCGACCGTCAAGTCGGACTTGGTCTCACTCCATCGCTGGATGCCCTCAAACAAGGTTCCGCTTTCATTCACCGCACCGGGCTTGCGGGCCGTGAATACGTAATCAAGGTGCAGATGCGTATCGCAGAACGGTGGGCAGACAAGTTTGCCGCCCAGATCGACCACCTCAATGGCCGCCAGATCACCACCCTGAGCCTCATATTGTTGCGCGAGTCCGGGGCCGAATGCGGTGAACACACCATCCGTGACGAGAATGTCCTGCAATGGCAGGGTGCTTGCAGCCGTGCTGCCGGGTTCTCCGGTGGCGATATGTGCGTTGGTGAACAGTGTGGTAGTCATCGTCGCTCCTTCAACTGGTGTGTTGCCGAACGGTTACGTGAACCGACTGCCCGCGTAACCAACTGAGGTTATTGTCAACAGCACGCTTTGCGGTGAGGTTAACCGGAACGACCGGTGTTCCGCGGGGGAATGGACAGATTGTATGACTGTATCGATTCGCAGTGTGCTTCATAACACGCAGTTCAAACGAGCCGATCCTGTGGTGGAGGTCGAAGGCAAAGACCTCGATACGCCAGTGCGATGGGTGTTCACCAACGAGCGAGAGGATGTCTCCAGCTTCCTTTCGGGCGGTGAGATGCTGATTATCGAGGGCAACGCTCTGCTCGCCGCCGATTGGCACGGCACGCTAGGACAATATGTAGCAAGCCTGGCACAGGCTGGTGTCGCCGCTCTGGTGGTCGAACTGGTGGAGGGTGTGGTGCGGATGCCGGACGAACTGGTGTCTGCGGCCAGGCTGCATGGGTTGACGTTGATTGGTTTGAAATCTCGCGTACCTTTTGTCGACATCTGTCAGAGCGTCAATACCGCTATCGTGCACGAACAGATGCACTTGCAATTGGAGGTGGACACAATGTCCACTTCATTACGTGAGGGATTGTCCCGTACCGGCAATATCGAGGCTGTGGCCGAAACCATTGCGTCGCTGTTCGGCGAAAGCGTCGCCATTTTCGATGGTGACGGTCTGTTGGCCGCTCGAGCGGGTCGTGCGTTCGATGCCGGCAACGAATCGAGCGCCGTCATCGCCCTTGAAAGTCGCTCCCGGCCGGTGGGAGCATTGGAGATCACGCAACGCACCATGACTTCCGACGCCACGATGCGTCGGGCCATCGCCACCATCGTGTCTCCGGTGGCCGCCCTTTATATTGACGGCGGTGCGCGCATGGGCATGATGCATCATCTGAGTATGGGTCCGGCCGACGGCGTGCACGTCAATACATTTGAGGCGCAGGAAGCGCATGCGATGCTCGAAGCGCTGGGTTTTGCCGGATCATGCATCTATATGCCATTCGCTTTTCGGTTCAGATCGGTGGTGGAAGGCATCAACCATGTATCGACGATGGTCGAACGGTTCGAAGAACTGTCGGGATGCGCCGTCTCCTGCATGCTGGAAGGTGACTTGATGGTCGGATGGTGCTCCACCACCGATTCCTCAGACGGTGCGGCCGCATTCGGACGCCATTGCATGGATGCGCTTGCCGTACTGGAAGGCGACGGTATATACGTGGTGCATGGCCGAGTGGCATTGGACACGGTGACGCTGGTCGACGGGTTCGCGGTATTGCGTGACATCGCCAATCAGGAACCGGCATACGGGCGAATCGTAAGTACCATGTCCGCACTCGTCGACCGTTTCGTCGCATCCTCTGATATGGACAAGGCGATGCGCATGCTCGTGGTGCAGACCATCGGATTCGAGGTCGCCGCCTCTCCGTTGTTGCTGGACACACTGTGCGCCTGCTTCGACAACCTCGATAGCAAAACCGGCGCGTGCGAGCAATTGGGCATCAGACGGCAAACCCTGTACAACCGACTGGACAAAGTGACACAAATGGTCGGCGTCGACTATAACGACAAACCGAACTGGTCGATGCTGCTATTCGCCGCCAAACTCACGAAATCATGGCAAGAACAGCATGTTGAATAATGCGCCGGCACCACTGGGCAACCTGTCCACTTCTACGCCGAACGGGTTAATCGACGATTCACGTTTCAGCAAATACTCAAGGGCATAGTCGAGGCTATCGCGGCGCTGGTCGACCTGCTGCGAAACGGATTCCCACTTGAATCTCATTCAGTCACACGAACAGCACATCCTTGAAAGGACGGTGACATCATGAGTTCTGCAACGATTACTACATCTGCACGACTGATAAATTCCACCCCGCAAACTGAAGAACAGGCCATGGTCAGAAAAGTCGCGGTATCTTCCTTCCTCGGCAACTTCATCGAGTGGTTCGACTACGCCTCCTATTCGTACTTCGCCACCACTATCGCCCTGGTGTTCTTCCCAACCGACAATCACACCGTCGCCATGCTGCAGACCTTCGGCGTGTTCGCGCTATCCTTCATCCTTCGCCCAATCGGCGCACTGTTCTGGGGTAGCTATGGAGATAAGAAAGGCCGTAAAGCCGCACTGGCCCACTCGATTATGTTCATGTCCGGTGCGAGCTTCCTGATCGGCTGCCTGCCGTCTTACTCGGTGATTGGCGTTGGCGCGCCGATTCTGCTTCTTCTGCTGCGCATGGTGCAGGGCTTCTCCGCCTCCGGTGAATATGCCGGTGCGGCCACGTTCCTCGGCGAATATGCGCCCACTTCAAAGCGCGGCATCTACTGCTCGCTGATTCCGGCTTCCACCGCTATCGGTCTGCTCGCCGGTTCTACTCTGGCCACGCTGATGACCGCCAACATGAACTCTAGCGCGATGGTCGGTTGGGGATGGCGTGTGCCGTTCCTGCTGGCCGGCCCGCTCGGTCTGATTGTGCTGTACATCCGCGCCAAGCTCGCTGATTCCCCCGTCTACCAGTCGATGAACGATGCGCTTGAGTCCAAGGGCGCCGCCTCCGCCGACGGTCAAATCGCTGCCAAGAGCGGCATGTTCGCCCCGCTCGCCGAGTTGTTCCACAACCATCTCAAGGCTCTGATCATCAGCTTCGGAGCCTGCGTGCTGAACGCGGTCGGCTTCTACACCGTGCTCACCTACCTGCCGACCTATCTGTCTGACACCGTCGGCATGGACGTCCCCCAGTCCGGCACCATCACCACCATCTGCCTGGTCGCCTACGTGTTCATGGTGTTCGGCATGGGCCACATCTCCGACAAATTCGGCCGCAAGAAGGTGCTCATCGGCGCTTGCGTGGCGTTCATCGTCCTCACCGTTCCTGCCTTCCTCATCCTCAACACCTCCCAGTTCTGGCCCGTGCTGCTGGTTGAGCTGGCAATGTGCGCCACCCTGACCGCCAACGACGGTACCCTGTCCAGCTACCTGACCGAGACGTTCCCCACCTCCGTGCGCTTCACCGGATTCGCGTTCAGCTTCAATCTGGCCAATGCCATCTTCGGTGGTACGGCCTCGTTCATCGCCACTGGCCTGATTGCCCTAACCGGTTCATCCATCGCCCCGGCCTGGTACATGGTGGGTGTTGCGGCCATCGCCTTGGTCGCGATGATTCTTTCCCATGAAAACACCGACAAGGATCTGAATCACATCTGATCTCCTCAGCTCCGGCTCCTTTCCCGAGGGAGCCGGGCACATTCATTGACCATCCAATCCACCACCAACCCAAAGGAGTACTGCAATGGGTAGCAACCGCCGTATGGACCACATGACCTGGCCGGAATTCAAGGAGGTGAAGACTCATCCCGTCATCGTGCCGATCGGTTCGACCGAACAGCACGGCCAGCATCTGCCCATCGGTACCGACGCGGTACTCGCCACGCGGGTCGCCGAAGATCTGGCGGAACGCATCGACGGCACCGTGCTGCCCACCCTGAGCTACGGATACAAGTCCAAGCCGCTCTCCGGTGGCGGGCCGCTGTTCCCGGGTACTATCGACATGAACGGCGTGACAGTGATCACCCAAATGCACGACGTGCTGAGCGAACTCATCGCCGATGGCTTCACCAAGATCGTCGTCATGAACGCTCATTTTGAAAACGAGGCGTTCATCGTCGAGGCCATCGACCTGGTCACCCGCGAAACCGGGGGAGTGGCCACCATCGTGGAAACCAATTGGTGGGACCCGGTTCCGCAGTCGGTTATCGACAAGGTGTTCGATGGATTGGTGTTCCCCGGCTGGGCATTGGAGCATGCGGCCGTCACCGAAACTTCGTTGATGCTCCACTACGCGCCGGAACTGGTGCACATGGACCGTATGGTCGAGGAAGCCGGTGCCACGGCGAAATCCTATGTACGCTACCCGGTGCGCCAAGGTGACGTTCCCGCTCACGGCGGACTCGCCAATCCGGCCGGCTCAAGCGCCGAACGCGGCCGCCTGATTGCCGAGGCGTGCGTGGATGCGGTAGCTGAGATCTGCGCCGAGGAATTTGGCGAGTAATCTCCCCTTGCCGACGCATTCGTAGTGATTCGGGTTGCAAAGGCCTGACCCTGATAGTACGGGGTCAGGCCTTTCCCATCCCAAGACGCCGCTAAGAATTCACCTGAGAGTCGCCTTCCTAGGCATGGCCGTTCAATCGACGATCCTAGCGTGACTGGTGTGAGCAGGAATATGAAGAACCGGCGGTGGGCCGGCAAGCGATCGGGGATCGCTTTTGGTGCAGTAGCGCTTATCCTTACGGCTCTGGTGGTTGCTTATGCTTGTGCGGGAACCACGGGAGCCGTTCCTTTTTCCGGCGATAATCCATCTTCCGGCACCCGTACGGTGACCATCGCCGACATCACTGATTTTCACGGGCATATCGAACGTGGTGCGGACAACGCCACCGCCTTCACCGTGGCCGACAGCCATAATCCCGGCAATATGATTCCGGTATCGACCGGCGATTTGGTGGGAGGCTCCCCGTATGAGTCGGCGGTGGAGAAGGAGCAACCCACGCTGGATATGGCCAAAGCGTGGGGATTGACGATTTCGGCGATAGGCAACCATGAGTTCGACCGCGGTGTCGCCGATTTCAACAATCGTATCGCTGATCCCAGCAACGGCATCGACTGGCTGTGCGCCAACGCGTCTGCCGCCAATAAGTCGCCTGACGGACTGCTGAGCCACGTACGTGACTCTACGATTCGAACGGTGAACGGCAAGCGGATCGGTTTCGTGGGCGCCCTTACTGATGCGCTCGGCTCGGTGGCCACTCCGCAGATCACTCGTGATGCCGATCTTGACGAACGGGCGGTGGACGCGATCAATCGTGTGGCCCGTGAACTCAAGCGCTCCGGAAAGGTGGATGCGGTGGTGGCCTTGCTGCATGCCGATGCTTCAGCCGCCGCCGATATTGGGCGAGATGTTGATGTGGTATACACCGGTCACAGTCACGCGATCAAGCGTGGTACAACCGCGGGTGGCGCGCCTATTTACGAGGCGGGCAGCTTCGGGCGGAACATGGCCGTGCAGGATTTGATCATCACCGGTGCCGGGCGTCGCGCCACGGTGCGAGTGGCCGACGTTGACCTCGGCAATGGCACCAGCCATACGGCGGTTGACGGCGTGCTGGGCGTGGATGGGCTTAATGCGCATCCGGCGCAAGCCGCTTGGATGTCTGCCGGTGCTGAGGAGAACGATGAGGTATCGCGCGCGCAGCATATTTACCAGGCGTCGGCAACATATGCGAACCATACCGGCAGCGCGGTGATTGGCACCTTGGCCTCCGGCGTGAATTTCGACAAACAAGGTTCGGACAAGCACGGGAATACGGTCGGTGTGCTGGTGGCGGACGCGAACCGAGAGTCAATCATGAAGCATGTGTATGCCGGGAATCGCTTGCCGGTAATCGGATTTTCGAATAATGGCAGTCTGCGGACTCCACGGCTTGATATGAATGGCGATGGCAAAGTCACCGTGCGCGAGGTGGATAGTCTCATGGCCTTGCAGTTCAAGGCCGCGCATGAGACGCTCACCGGGCGCGATGTGAAGAGAGTGCTCGCCGAGCAATTTCGCCGTGACGATGGGCGACTGGAGCGGCGCTGGCTCGGCATCTCCTCGAACGTGACGTATCGGTATGCCGAATGCGGTACGGCTGGTGAGAGCGGCAATGCCGATGCCGGCGCTGATACCAACGCTGACGCTGACGAGTGTGCTGCCGACGAACATGCGGCGGTTCGTATCGTGAACCTCGCCGTTGACGGCCGACCGATTGCGGACGATGACCTGGTGATTATCGCGTCCAATTCATATCTGCTTCAGGGCGGCGACAGTTACCCCGCCTTCCGTGCCGGAACCAATTACGGCGAGCTGAATATGCCATACAGCCAGACGTTGCATGAATATCTGGCCGCACATCAAGGGCTCACGGCAGTTGTTGCAGCACCGGTAGGGACTCAGGCGTAAGACACCAATTGCTGGGTGACTGAGGAACTGTGGGGTGAAGTTATGAGTATAGGGCAGGAGAAAACGGCATAAATATGACGAAGCTCCCCTCGCTGAGGGGAGCTGTCGCCGTAGACGACTGAGGGGAGCTTGCGGTATAACCGTAAACTCCCCTCAGTCAGCCTTACTGCCAGCTCCCCTCTCTGTCTGAGAGGGGAGCTGGCGAGACCCTTACTTGATGGCGTTCAGCCACTGCTCCTTGGTGGCCTTCTCGGCTTCGAGCTTGGCCTTCTTCTTCGGGTCGGATTCGGCCGCGATCTTGGCGTCGAGCTCGGCGAGCTGGGCGTTGAGCTGCTCCTCGAAGGAGGACTTACGGGCGTCGGCTTCCGGATCGGACTGCTTCCAGGCGGCATCCTCAACAGCCTTGATCTGCTTGTCGACAGCATCAAGACGGCTTTCGATGCGGTGCATGTCATCGCGCGGAACGTAGCCGATCTGATCCCATTCCTCCTGAATGGCGGCCAATGCCTGGCGAGCCTGCTTGGCGGCCTTCTCATCCTTGACCGGCACCAAAGCCTCAGCCTTGGTCAGCAGTTCTTCCTTCTTGGCGAGATTTTCCTTTTCGGACGAGCTAATCTGCTCGCGATCGGCCTGACGGGCGTTGAAGAACGTGTCCGCCGCAGCACGGAAACGTGCCCACAGCGCGTCATCATCACGACGGCCCGCACGACCGGCCTTCTTCCAACGATCCATCAGCTCGTTGAACTTGCGGGAGGTTTCCACCCAAGCGGTGGAATCCTTGATCTCCTCGGCTTCGGCGATGATGGCCTCCTTCGCGGCCTTGGCGTTGCTGCGCTCCTCATCGCGGCCCTGGGCCCACTTGCGGCGGGCGCTGTTGAACGTAGTGCGGGCGGAGGAGAAACGGGACCACAGGGCGTCGGCGTCGGCCTTGTCGAGACGGACGCTATTGTGCTGGTGATCCTGCCACTGCTGGAACAGCGAACGGAACTTGTCCGCGGTGGAACGCCAGTTGGTGTTGTCGCCCAGGGAATTGGCCAGAGCCTCGGCCTTCTCCACAATCGCGGTACGTTCGGCCAGCGCCTTGGCGACGGCGGCCTTGTGAGCCTCGCTCAGCTCGGCCTTCTTGGCCGCTCCGGCCTCCTTCAGTGCTTCGAACTGGGACTTGAGCGCCTCAATATCTCCGACGACGGCCGGCTGCTCGATTTCGGCGGAAAGCGTCTTGATGGACTCGTCGATCTCACGGTTCTTCACATTGCTGGACTTGAGCCTGTTGGCGAACAGGTCGAGCTTTGCCTTCAGATCGAGATAGCGACGGGCATACAGTGCCAGGGCCTCTTCCTTGGAAGCGTCCGGGAACTGTCCGACCTCGCGTTCTCCCTCGCCTTCCTTCACGAACACGGTGCCGTCATCGGCGACACGGCCGAACGCTTCGGCGGCCTTGATATCGGCTTCGGAGAATCCGGTGGAGGTTGCAGGACGCTGCGGAGCCTTCTTGGCGAAGGCCGCGGGGCTCGGCGCATGCGGCTTCATGGCCGCTGGGCTCGGGACGGCCGGTTTGCTGGCCTGGGTTGCGGGCGTCGCTGCCTGCTCGTTGGTTTCAGTGGTGTTCTCGGACGCGGTGACATTCTCGTCGGCCATGGCCAGCTCCTTACGTAAGCTTCATGTAGTGCAGAGGTGACGGTCCGTGACGTGCGCTTCCACACCTTGAAAAACGCGCGGCATTTTCCGTAACCTCATTTATTATAGAGAACCGTGGCTAAAGGTGCATCTATTTCAGGATTTCCAGAGTGGCTCCCCTCTGAACGTGTTGTGGAGCAGCGTGTCATCGACACGCTCCGTAATGTATTCGAGCTCAATGGCTTCATAGGCATTGAAACCCGTGCTGTTGAGCAGGGTTCCAGCCTGCTCAAGAAAGGCGAGACCAGCAAGGAGATTTACCTGCTGAGCCGTCTTCAGGAAGTCGGACACGAGTCCGACACTCCGATTGAGGATCGTCTTGGTCTGCACTTCGATCTGACCGTTCCGCTGAGCCGTTATGTCGTCGAACATTCCGGCGATCTGGCGTTCCCGTTCAAACGTTGGCAGATTCAGAAGGTCTGGCGTGGCGAACGCCCGCAGGAAGGACGTTTCCGCGAGTTCGTGCAGGCCGACATCGACGTGATCGGCAATGGCGATCTGCCCGACCATTACGAGGTCGAATTGCCGTTGGTCATGGTGTCCGTATTGGAACGTCTGCGCGAGTTCGGTCTGCCGAAGGCCACCGTGCATGCGAACAACCGCAAACTCTCCGAAGGCTTCTACCGTGGTTTGGGCCTTACAGATATCGAAGGCGTGCTGCGTGAGATCGACAAGCTCGACAAGATCGGCGCCGATGAGGTGGCCAAGCTGCTCGTCGAAGGCTGCGGCGCCGACGAAGCCCAGGCCCGTGCCTGCCTCGAACTGGCCGAGCTGACCGCCGCCGACGGCAAGGAACTGTCCGACAAGTTCGACGCATTGTGCGCCAAGCATGACATCGCATCTGATTCCGACGCCTACGTGTTGGCACGCCAGGGACTCGACACGCTGGCGATGATCGTCGACGAGGCCGCGCGCATCCGTCCGGGCTCCGTGATCGCCGATCTGAAAATCGCCCGTGGTCTTGATTACTACACCGGTTCCGTGTATGAGACGTTCCTCGACGGCGCCGCCGCTTTGGGCTCCATCTGCTCCGGCGGCCGTTACGACAACCTCGCATCGCAGGGCAACAAGAAGTACCCGGGCGTGGGCCTGTCCATCGGCCTGTCCCGCCTGGTCTCCTACATGCTGCACACCGCGGGCGCGCACGCCAACCGTGTGTCTCCGGCATCCGTGCTCGTGGCGGTATGGAACGAAGCCGACCGCTCCGCGTCCAACCTGATCGCCAACCAGCTGCGCTCCCGTGGCATCGCGGCGGACGTGGCGCCGACCGCGGCCAAGCTCGGCAAGCAGATCAAATATGCAGACAAGCTCGGCATCCCGTACGTCTGGTTCCCGGCCGACGCTTCCGAAGAGGGCGCCCAGGACGAAGTCAAGAACATCATCACAGGAGACCAGCGGCCGGCTGACGCACAGTCGTGGGAGCCGGATACTGTGTATGCCCAGCAAACCGTTACCGTTGAAGCCTGAAATCGCAAGACTTCGCAACATACAAGAGGATAAGGAATAGGGGAAGCATGAGCCAGACGGCTTACAGAACACATCATGCAACCGAAGTGACCGAACAGCTCGTCGGTCAGAAGGTGACGCTCGCCGGTTGGGTCGATCGTCGCCGCGACCACGGTGGCGTGGCCTTCATCGATCTTCGCGACAACACCGGTCTGGTGCAGGTCGTCATCTATGACGAGGAGATGGCCCGTCCGCTGCGCTCCGAATTCGTGATCCAGGTCGTCGGCGAGGTTCGTCTGCGTCCGGACGGCAACGAGAACGAGCATCTGGCCACCGGCAAGATCGAAGTCGTGGCCGAAAGCATCGAAGTGCTGGCCAAGTCCGATGCTCTGCCGTTCCAGGTCTCCACCGCTCTTGAGAACGAGTCCGAGAACAAGCTGCCGGGCGAGGACGTGCGTTTGAAGTACCGTTACCTCGACCTGCGTCGTCCGTCCATGCAGCGCAATCTGAAGCTGCGAGCCCAGATGTCGAAGGCCGCCCGCCATGCGCTGGAGGAGATGGGCTTCGAGGAGATCGAAACCCCGACCATGATCAAGTCCACGCCGGAAGGCGCCCGTGACTTCGTCGTGCCGGCCCGTCTGGTGCCGGGTTCCTGGTACGCTCTGCCGCAGTCCCCGCAGCTGCTCAAGCAGCTGCTCATGGTCTCCGGCGTCGAGCGTTACTACCAGCTGGCCCGCTGCTATCGTGACGAGGACTTCCGCGCCGACCGTCAGCCCGAGTTCACCCAGCTCGATATGGAGATGGCCTACGTGGACCAGGAAGATGTGATGGCCATGACTGAGAAGGTCATCGCCGCCATCTGGAAGTCCGCCGGCTATGAGGTCCAGCTGCCGCTGCCGCGCATCACCTGGAAGGATGCGATGGACAAGTACGGCTCCGACAAGCCGGACCTGCGCTTCGGCAACCCGCTGGTGGAACTGACCGAGTACTTCAAGAACACGCCGTTCCGCGTGTTCCAGGCCCCGTACGTGGGTGCCGTGGTCTTCAAGGGCGGTGCCGCCACGCCGCGTCGTCAGTTCGACGCTTGGCAGGATTGGGCTCGTCAGCGTGGCGCCAAGGGCCTTGCCTACGTGGTCTTCGGTGAGAACGGCGAGCTCAAGGGCCCCGTCGCCAAGAACCTGTCCGATGAGGAACGTGCCGGTCTGCGCGAGGCCGTCGGCGCCGAGGAGGGTGACGCCGTCTTCTTCGCCGCCGGTTCTCGCGAGTCCGCCCAGCTGCTGCTGGGTGCCGTGCGTGTGGAGCTCGCCTCCCGCGAAGGCCTGCTGGATCCGAAGAAGTTCGCTTTCACTTGGGTCGTGGACTTCCCGCTGTTCAAGCCCACCGACGATCCGGATGATGACGATGTGGCTGTCGGCCACTCCAAGTGGACCTCCATGCATCATCCGTTCACCATGCCCTCCAAGGATTGGATCGACAAGTTCGACAAGGATCCCGAGCACGCCATGTCCGACTCCTACGACATCGTCTGCAACGGTGAGGAGATGGGCGGCGGTTCCGTACGTATCCACCGCGACGACATCCAAGCCCGTGTGCTCGATGTGCTGGGCATCACCAAGGAAGAGGCCGACGAGAAGTTCGGCTTCCTGCTTGAGGCATTCAAGTACGGCGCTCCGCCTCACGCGGGTCTGGCCCTCGGCCCCGATTTCCGACGAGCAGCGCGCCGAGACTGGCGTCGACTACGACCCGGACGCCGACGAAAACTAATCTACGGAGCGTATACCGCTTTTCCTCAGCACTCGACGTACTTCAGTGCGCCTTCGGCTTCGGACGGCGGTCTCCGCACGCGTAGATTAATTTTCGAGGAGTAATGCTCCGGTGCTATTAGCCGCAAATGGCCCTTGGAATAATTCCAAGGGCTATTTGCTTTTTGCGGGGGCCAATGTGCCAAATACCTGCCAAGGGGTGCCAAATACTCCACCCGATGGCACCTCCGCCATGCGGCAAACCTCGCACCATGCGGTGTCCCCCTTGGCGTTTGCCGATTATCCTTCCATGGGGCGGTAACTTCCTCGTGGGGCGGTAAACAACCCATGGGGCGGTGAAAACCCCATGGGGCGGTAGGTCAAAATGGCTTAATTCCGCGGTTTCACAATTTCTTCAAACCGCCCCATGGGCAAATTACCGCTCCATGAGAAGTAATCGCAACTCCGTATTTGATCAATGTTGTGATGCTTTGTTGTGTTTTGCTTGTTTCCGCCTCCTGTATTCCCCTTTGCGCGCATTGATGGTAAGGCTGCCGTCTATTAATACCCGGCATGAAGGTTGAGGACGGCCAGGAAGCGGTATTTGCATCGCGGTGGCAACCTCTTGTGCGAAGGCACGTTGTTTGGCGGTGTTCCACAGGTCATCGGCGAACACCTCGATGACGGTCCAGCCCAATTGCCGCAGACGTCGACGTTTTTGCTGGTCCCGCACATATTGTTTGCGGAAGCGACGGTGATGATCGCCATCATATTCAATAGCGACTTTGTATTGTGGATAAGCCATGTCAACGGTGTAGGTGTATCCGTTCTCTGAATCGGTAATGCCATATTGTGTTTGCGGTATGGGCAGGCCGAAAAGCATAAGCGCCAAGCGTGTACGAGTTTCCTGAACGGAATCCGATGGTTTTACGAGCTTCAGCGCCGCCTCACAACGCGCACGGCCAATAACGCGGTGAAAGGCCGTTAGTCGTTGAGTGAATTGTTCAATGGCATATCCATAACGTCTGATGAGCGCTTCAGCCAGCACCACTAATTCAGTGAGGTTGAGATATTGGGCAAACTGTATCCACGCATCCATGGGATGCATGCAGGTTACGCCGTTTGAGAAAGCGATACTGTTGAACTTTGCATTCCATATGCGATAGTCGACATTGTCCAATGAAGAGCGGGTCCCCTTGCTCCTCACCGTCACATAAAAATCCTTCTGCGGCAACGTGCTGTGCCTCGGCAACTCCACGCCGCATAATTCCAATGCGGTATACAGCGAGAAACACAACGTGCGTTTCGTGCGCACTTTGCCCAGCAGATTCCAACAGGCCGTGTTCTTGGCCGTGGCTTTGGCGTCAAGATCTTTGCGCAGATAGTTGTTGATTTCGCCATTGTGCGGCACTTCGCTGTATCCGTTCATGCGCCGAGCGTAGCGCATTCCACGGTGGCACAGGGGCAAAACCGAAAAATGGGGATAACTTAAGCGGCGCGAACCGGTTATCCACCGGCATATCGTGTGCCGCGCCCGGTTATCCACCGCGCTTCGGGAGTGTCGTCCACCGTATAACAGCACTCATCGTGTGCGAACAGCTAGCCACGCTCAAAATGCCTAGCGCATTTATACGAATACGACATGGGAAACGGCGAGACCAGCCCCACACAATACAAAGTGACCGCCAGCCATGCGCCCGACTGCGGCATACACGGCAGCAACGCCAACGACACCAAGGCCAAACATGGAATCAGCAGATAGGACAACACGTGCCCGCTTTGCCGTCGCAGCAACGTCTCAGCCACCACGCAGCAGGCAATCAGCGCACAGCAGACGCCGAGCGATGCGCGACTCAGCGAGAATGTATGCCGATGCCCAATGCCGCCTTCACGATGTCTGATGCGGAAATGAGACATCGACTGAGCAACTGTGTGGACATACTGTGAACACGTTGGAAACGTCGGTGTGCTATCCTCCCACTCATGTCTGAAACGAACAATGAAACAGCAGTGCGTTCGCGCGCGACAAGCACAACATCACCGAGCAAGGCCAAATTGACCCCGCTGGTTTCCGGCAAAGAGGACCCGAACCGTCCGCTAGTCGAACTGACCCACGTCGAAAAGCACTTCGGTGCTTTGCACGTTCTCAAGGACATCAACCTGACCGTCGCCAAGGGTGAGGTGCTGGTGGTCGTGGGCCCGTCCGGCTCAGGCAAGTCCACGATGTGCCGCACCATCAATCGCCTCGAGACCATCGATTCCGGCGACATCCGCATCGACGGCAAGCCCCTGCCACAGGAAGGCAAGGAGCTCGCGAACCTCAGGGCCGAAGTTGGCATGGTGTTCCAGTCGTTCAACCTGTTCGCCAACAAAACCATTCTTGAAAACGTGACGCTGGCCCTCATCAAGGTGCGTCACATGGACAAGAAGGAAGCCGAGCAACTGGCCATGGACCTGCTCGCCCGCGTGGGCGTCGACTCCCAGGCCAGCAAGATGCCCTCCCAGCTCTCCGGTGGCCAGCAGCAGCGTGTGGCCATCGCCCGCGCGCTCGCCATGCGCCCCAAGGTCATGCTGTTCGACGAGCCCACTTCCGCACTCGACCCGGAAATGGTCAACGAAGTGCTCGACGTGATGGTCGAACTCGCGCATGAAGGCATGACGATGATCTGCGTGACCCACGAGATGGGTTTCGCGCGCAAGGCCGCCGACCGCATCGTCTTCATGGCGGACGGCCAGATTCTCGAAGAGAACACGCCCGACGAGTTCTTCGAGCATCCGCAGACCGACCGTGCCAAGGACTTCCTCTCGAAGATCCTCACCCACTGAAGTGACGGAACA
>OIDV01000501.1_pt1 | contig 14930 bp, 10 predicted proteins | sample 1581661 | NCBI WGS metagenome assembly OIDV01 (sample SAMEA3882516, study PRJEB24775) | human gut metagenome | biome: human-associated habitat; feature: intestine environment; material: feces | place: Netherlands | collected 2009/2010
CCCCGCCGATGTGGATGACCCAGGCCCACCCGGAGATCCTCTGGGTCGACTACCGCGGCGACGTCTGCCAGCCCGGTGCCCGCCAGCACTGGCGCGCCACCAGCCCGGTCTTCCTTGACTACGCGCTCAACCTGTGCCGCAAGATGGCCGAGCACTACAAGGACAACCCCTATGTGGTCTCTTGGCATGTGAGCAACGAGTACGGCTGCCACAACCGCTTCGACTATTCCGAAGACGCCGAGCGCGCCTTCCAGAAGTGGTGCGAGAAGAAGTACGGCACCATCGACGCTGTCAACGACGCCTGGGGCACCGCCTTCTGGGCGCAGCGCATGAACAATTTCTCCGAGATCATCCCGCCGCGCTTCATCGGCGATGGCAACTTCATGAATCCGGGCAAACTGCTTGACTGGAAGCGCTTCAGCTCCGACGCCCTGCTCGACTTTTACAAGGCCGAGCGCGATGCCCTGCTCGAGATCGCCCCCAAGCCGCAGACCACCAACTTCATGGTCTCCGCCGGCGGTACCGGCATCGATTACGACAAGTGGGGTTACGACGTGGACTTCGTGTCCAACGATCACTACTTCACGCCTGGCGAAGCTCACTTCGACGAGCTGGCTTACTCGGCCTCCCTATGTGACGGCATCGCCCGCAAGAATCCGTGGTTCCTCATGGAGCACTCCAGCTCCGCCGTCAATTGGCGCCCGATCAACTATCGCGTCGAGCCCGGCGAATTGGTGCGCGACTCCCTGGCCCACTTGGCCATGGGCTCCGACGCCATCTGCTACTTCCAGTGGCGCCAGTCCAAGGCCGGTGCCGAGAAGTGGCACTCTTCGATGGTTCCTCACGCGGGCCCCGACTCCCAGATCTTCCGCGATGTGTGCGAGCTGGGTGCCGACCTCAACAAGCTTGCTGACGAGGGCCTGCTGAGCACCAAGCTGGTCAAGTCCAAGGTCGCCGTCGTCTTCGATTACGAGTCCCAGTGGGCTACGGAACACACCGCCACGCCTACTCAGGAGGTACGCCATTGGACCGAGCCGCTCGCGTGGTTCCGCGCGCTGGCGGACAACGGTCTGACCGCAGACGTGGTGCCGGTTCGCGGCCCTTGGGACGAGTACGAAGCCGTCGTGCTGCCGAGCCTGACCATCCTGTCCGAAGAGACCACGCGCCGCGTGCGCGAGTATGTGGCGAACGGCGGCAAGCTGTTCGTGACCTACTACACCGGTCTGGTGGACGACAAGGATCACGTCTGGCTGGGTGGCTACCCCGGTTCCATCCGTGACGTGGTGGGTGTGCGCGTTGAGGAATTCGCCCCGATGGGTAACGACTTCCCCGGTGCCATGGACCACCTTGACTTGGACAACGGAACCGTGGCGCACGATTTCGCCGACGTGATCACCTCCGTGGCCGATACCGCTCACGTGGTCGCCTCCTTCAAGGCAGATAAGTGGACCGGTTTCGACGGCGCTCCCGCCATCACCGTCAACGACTTCGGCGACGGCAAGGCCGCATACGTCGGTGCCCGTCTCGGCCGTGAGGGTTTGGCCAAGAGCCTGCCCGTGCTGCTGGAGGAACTCGGCATCGAGACTTCGGCTGAGGACGATCGCGGTGAAGTGCTGCGCGTCGAGCGTGCGGACGAAACTGGCGAGAACCACTTCGTGTTCCTGTTCAACCGCACCCACGATGTTGCGGTCGTGGACGTGGAAGGCGAACCGCTGGTCGCCTCGCTGGCCCAGGTCAACGAGTCCGAGCACACGGCCGCCATCCAGCCCAACGGCGTACTTGTCGTCAAGCTGTAAAACCGCGCATAGCGCCTAATTACCCAACGGCTCCCTTGCTGCTCATCGTAGCAGGGGAGTCGTTTTCGTATCTCCAGCAAAGTCGGGTAGGGTGGTCACCGTGCGAGGCAAAAACAGAGTGACGATGGCGGACGTGGCCCATGAGGCCGGTGTTTCGGTAGCCTCGGTGTCTAATTTTCTGAACAAACAGCCATATATGAGCGAGGCGATGGCCGCGCGTATTGCGGAAGCCATCGACAGGCTCGGATACAAAGTCAACTCGTCGGCCAGAAACCTGCGTTCCGGGCGTACCCGGTTGCTCAAGCTGGTCATTCCCGATCTGCGGCAGGTGTATTTCTCCGAACTCGCCGAGGATATTCTGGCCGAGGCCCGGCAACATGGCTACGGCGTCATCGTGGAATCCACCACTAACAATCGTGCCCGCGAGCTGGAAAGCATCGCATCGATGGGCACGCACAGCGCGGACGGGCTCATCTTAAGCCCTCTGATGATGACGGTTGACGATATCGCGGCTTTGGATGGCGATTACCCGCTCGTGCTGTTGGGTGAACGTTTGTTCGGCGTCAACGCGCCGCACGTGGTGATTCGCAATCGCGAAGGGGCCGCCGCCGCGACTTATCACCTGCTTGATGCCGGTTGCCGCCGCATCGCCGTAGTCGGTGCCGTGCCCCACCCCGAGCACGATTTCTCGTCGGGCTCCATCCGCACCCACGGATATCGTGAGGCGCTGGCCGCGCGCGACATCCCCTGTGATGACAGTCTGCTTATCGAAACCCAAGGCTGGGGGAGCGCCGACGGTTTGGCCGCGGTGGACACCATGCTGGAGAGTGGCCTGCAATTCGATGCCGTGTTCGCTTTGAATGACTTGCTGGCGTGGGGCGTGCTGCGTGAACTGCGCGAACGCGGCGTTGCCGTGCCGGATGATGTTCGCGTCATCGGCTTCGATGACGTGGAGGAATCGGCCTACATGGTGCCGTCTCTTTCCACCGTTAACCCCGGCAGGGAAGCCATCGCCCGACTGGCCGTCGAATCCATCATCCAACAGGTCGAATCCGGCAGTCGCGCTCCTGCCCAAACCATCGAGGCCCCCTATAGCCTCTCCCTGCGCGAGTCCTCGCCGGCGTTGGCCTGCGCCTGATGAATCCATGGTTCGAAATATCCGAAGTGAATGACAAGGCCCGTCAATCGTATGGTGATTGACGGGCCCTGGTCGTATTGGACTTGACTGTACTTGGTACGGGCGTGACTCTCCGTCTTTTAGCCGTGGAATTCTACGCTGATCCAGGAGATGGCGGGAAGCGTTGCCGTGCAGGTGCCGGTGGCGTTCATCGCAATGTCGAGCGGTTGCGGCGTGACGGCTTCGGGCGCTTCGGCGGTGTTGGTGCGGTACGGATCGTCCTCATGCAACAGTTGCGCCTTGCCGAGCGCGAGCGTGCCGAGACCGGGCAGGCCGGGCAGCCCGGAAAGGTCGATGGTGAGCGTGTGTGGGGTGTTGGCGTCGCGGTTGACGGCAAGCAGCAGACCGGTGCGGGCCTGTTCATCCCACGTGACTACCGCGTCGATGGCCGGCACGTCGCCGTATGCCTCGGTATGGATGGTGGGGGAGCTGATGGCCGGAGCGTAGGCCTGGCCGCGCGCGTGAAGGGCGGCTTCGGCGAACGGGTAGAACGTGGTCTGCCGCCATGCCGGGCCGTGTTCCTCGGCCATGATGGGGGCGATGACGTTGACCAGCTGGGCGCGCGAGGCGGAACGCACGCGATCGCAGTGCTTGAGCAGGGTGATCATCAGGGAACCTTCGACCACCGCGTCGGCCGCGGTGTAGATGTCTTCCAGCAAATGTGGAGACTTGGGCCATGGCTCGTGGTGCAAACCCTGCGCGGCCTCCGCCTTCCACTGGTCTTCCTGCTCGTTCCACTTGTCCGAATACCATACGCCCCATTCGTCGAAGGACAGGGCGATGTCTTTGGTGCCGTTGTTGGCTTCGCGCGCCTGATCGGCCGCGTCCGAGACGGTGGCGATGAACTTGGTCATGTCTTCGGAAGAGGCCAGGAAGTCCTGCATGGAGGCGGCGGCCCGGGTTTTATGGCCGCGGTCGAAGTAGTAGGCATGGCAGGAGACGAAGTCGAGATTCTCGTAAGCCTTGGTGAGCACGGTCTTCTCCCACGTGCCGAAGGTCGGCATATAGGCACCCGAGGAACCGCAGGCCACGAGTTCGAGACCGGACTCGGCGAGCTTCATGGCGTGGGCCACCTTATCCACCGCGCCGGCATATTCTTCCGGGCTCATGTGGCCCACCTGCCACGGGCCGTCCATTTCGTTGCCGATGCACCACATCTTGATATCCATCGGCTCCTCGATGCCGTTGGCCACGCGCTGATCCGCCCAAGCGGTGCCGGGCGCGCCGTTGACATACTCGAGCTCGTCGAGCGCGGCTTTCAGCCCCCGGGTGCCCATGTTGACGGCAAGCATGATTTCGGTGCCGGCTTTCTGGCTCCAGCGGTAGAAGTCGTCGATGCCCATCTCGTTGGTTTCGGTGCAATGCCAGGCCAGGTCGCGGCGCATGGGGCGATTCTCGCGTGGACCGATGCCGTCTTCCCAGTTGTAGTTGGATACGAAATTGCCGCCGGGGTAGCGCACGCAGGTGACGCCCAGCTCCTTGACCAGGTCAAGCACGTCTTGGCGGAAGCCGTTTTCGTCGGCGGTGGGATGGCTGGGCTCGTAGATGCCGCCGTAGACGCAACGGCCCAGATGTTCTACGAATGAGCCGAACAGACGCGGGGGAACGTCGGCTACCGGAGTGGCGTCGGCGTTGAGGGCGATGCTGGCGTCCGGCGTGGTTGCGTTGCCAGTTGTGGAGACGTTACTGGCCGTGGTGCCGGCGGCGGTCGGCACCGGGCTGCTTTCCTGCTTGTCGGGATGGGTGGTTTCGGCGGAATACTGGCTGTTGTGAGTGGTCATGAGCGGGATGCATCTCCTTCGGTTTGCGGTTAGTCACCATGGTGCGACGTGTCGTGTTTGCGTAAACATAAAACATGTGGTACCGTTTCTTAAAACGATACAAGGCTTGGAACAAAACGCCAAGTCCCGTCGTTTCCCATAACAAGGAAGGAAAGAACGATGAAGTTCGGCAAGAAGACGATTGCCCTGATTGGTGCTGTGGCCATGCTCTCCTCTGTAGCTGCCTGCGGTTCCACTTCTGCCGGGGATGGCGGAAGCACCGGCTCCTCTGATAAGAAGGTCGAGCTGACCGTGTGGTCCTGGGATTCCACACTGCCTCGTACGGTCAAGGGATTCGAGGCCAAGAACCCGAACATTAAGGTGAAGGTGACCAACGCCGGCACCAACAAGGACGAGTACAACGCACTGTCCAACGCCATCGAGGCAGGCTCCGGTGCTCCGGACATCGCCCAGATCGAATACTACGCACTGCCCGAATACGTGATTCGCGGCCACCTCGAGAACCTTTCCGATCTCGGTGCCTCCGATTTCAAGGACTTCTACACCCCGGGCACGTGGTCCTCGGTGAACATCAATGACGGCGTCTACGCCCTGCCGATGGATTCCGGCCCGATGGCCTGGTTCTACAACAAGGGCGTCTTCGACAAGGCCGGCGTCGATCCGACCCAGGTGCGCACGTGGGACGACTTCTACGAGGCTGCCAAGAAGATTCGCGCCGTGGACTCCTACATCACCTCCGATTCCGGTGACGCCGGCTTCTTCGACTCCATGACCTGGCTGGCCGGCGCGACCCCGTTCGAGACCTCCAAGGACGGCGAGACCGTGACCATCAACCTGACCGGTGACAAGAACGTCAAGACCTTCACCGACTTCTGGCAGAAGATGATCGACGAAGACCTCATCGACACCAAGACCGTCGGCTGGACCGACGATTGGAACAAGGGTCTGGATGACGGCTCCATCGCATCCCTGCTGACCGGCGCTTGGATGCCGTACAACCTGCTTTCCGGCGCTCCGAACGGTGACGGCAAGTGGCGCATCGCCCAGATGCCGACCGCAGATGGCTCCGAGACCAACTCCGAGAACGGTGGTTCCTCGCTGGCCATCGTGAAGTCCGACGACAAGGCCAAGGTCGCCGCCGCCTACAAGTTCATGGAATACGCCTGCCACGACGCCGAGGGCATTAAGACCCGTGTTGACGGCGGTGCCTTCCCGGCCGACAACGACACCCTCAAGTCCAACGACTTCCTCAATATGACCTCCCTGACCGACTCCGACGGCAAGGCCCACGAGTACTTCGGCGGTCAGAAGTTCAACGAGGAGCTGGCCAAGGCCGCAGCCAATGTGTCCACCGGCTACAAGTTCCTGCCCTTCGAGGTCTACGCTCGCGGCAAGTTCGGCGACTACGCCGGCGATGCCTACACCGGCAAGACCACGCTCTCCGATGCCGTGGCTTCCTGGCAGAAGGACCTGCAGGATTACGCCAAGCAGCAGGGCTACCAGGTGAAGTAACGGCAATCACAGCAGACTTCCTCCTGTGGTTTCTGTAGCGGGAGGTTGCGATAACAGGATCGGGCACTCTTCGGAGCGCCCGATTTTCTTATGCCATGGGAGCAGTGGCGCGCGGATTGCGATACCAAGATGGCGTGTTGCCGAAGAATGTGTATAATAAAAGATGTTATCGCAACCATAGCTACAAAGTGGCGAAACAAAGCCGTTTTGTGACTACTGAACCATAGAGTGATGGTTCACGATAGCATGACGACGAGGAGAGTTGCCATGCTGTTGTGGTGACAATCACTGCAGACCGCCGAAAGGCGATCCAAGGAAGGAGAACAGAACGATGAAGTTCACCGTTGCTAAGAAGGCCATTGCACTTACCGGTGCGGTTGCCATGCTGGGTTCCGTTGCCGCCTGCGGTTCCGACACCGCCAGTGGCAAGCCGGCTCAAGATAAGGACGTTACCGAAATCACCGTGTGGGCTTGGGAGCCCACGCTGACCCAGGTTGCCAAGGACTTCACCAAGAAGACCGGCATCAAGGTCGATCTCAAGAACGTCGGCACCAACACCAAGGAATACACCCAGCTTGATAACGCCATCGAGGCTGGCTCCGGTGCTCCGGACGTCGCTCAGGTTGAGTACTACGCCATCCCGCAGTACGCCATCAAGGGCAACCTGCTGGACATCACCGACAAGACCTCCGGCTACTCCGACTTCTACACCCCTGGCCCGTGGGCTTCCGTGCAGTTCGCCGGCAAGGTCTACGGCCTGCCGATGGATTCCGGCCCTTCTACAACAAGGAGGTCTTCGACAAGGCCGGTGTTGACGCCGAGCAGATCAAGACCTGGGATCAGTACTACGACGCCGCCAAGAAGATTCACGCTCTGGGCGACAACTACTACATCACCTCCGACACCGGTGACGCCGGCTTCTTCGACTCCATGACCTGGCTGGCCGGTGCAAAGCCGTTCCAGACCTCTTCCGATGGTTCCGAAGTCACCGTCAACCTGACCGAGGACAAGGGCGTCAAGACCTTCACCGACTTCTGGCAGAAGCTGCTGGACGAGGGCCTGCTCGACACCAAGACCGCTGGCTGGTCTGAGGACTGGTTCAAGGGCATGGTCGACGGCACCATCGCCTCCCTGTTCACTGGCGCTTGGATGCCTGCCAACCTGGCCAACTCCGCTGCTGACGGCGCTGGCAAGTGGCGTGTGACCCAGATGCCGACCGCTGACGGCTCCACCACCAACTCCGAGAATGGTGGTTCTTCGCTGGCTGTGCTCGCCTCCACCAAGAAGGCTGACGCTGCTTACCAGTTCATCGAGTACGCCAACCACGGCGACGGCGTGGCCACCCGTGTGGCCGGCGGTGCATTCCCGGCTGACAAGGCCTCCATGGAGTCCGACTCCTTCAAGAACACCACCACTGTGAAGAACGCCGATGGCGAGGACGTTGACTACTTCGGTGGTCAGAAGTACAACGAGGTTCTGGCTCAGGCTGCTGAGAACGTGTCCTCCGACTACCAGTTCCTGCCCTACGAGGTCAAGGCCCGCACCATCTTCGGCGACTACCTTGGCAAGTCCTACACCGGCGACCAGAAGCTGACTGACGGTATCGCCGCTTGGCAGAAGGCACTGCAGGATTACGGCAAGGATCAGGGCTTCACCGTGAAGTAAGCCTTGAACCCTCGCTGAGACTGCCTAGCTAATCTCACCTGATACACAAAGCCCCGTGACGAATCCCGTCACGGGGCTTTTACCGTTTTAAGCCCCGCCTAGTACACTCGTCACCATGCGAGTGATCGGACAGCGAATCAAAAGAATGGCAACCATAGCAGTGACTGCCATCCTTTCCGTATCCCTGGCCTCGTGCGGGCAGGCCACGGACGACAACCGTACGGAGATCAGCGTATGGAGCTGGGAACCGAGCATGGGGGAGGTCATCCGCCGTTTCGAAAAAGCCAATCCGGACATCCGCGTGAAATGGACCAATATCTCCGGCTACGGCAATCTTAATACCGCCATTCAAGACGGTTACGGCACGCCGGACGTGGCTCAAATCGAATACTATGCACTGTTGCAGTACGCGGTCTCCGGCCAATTGCTTGATCTGACCGACAAAATCGGCTCGGATTATTCCAACTTCTTTACCCTCGGCACATGGTCGTCCGTGCAGCTCGCCGGCCGTACCTATGGACTGCCCATGGATTCGGGCCCGATGGGCTTCTTCTACAACGAAGACGTGTTCCGCCAAGCCGGCGTGGACGCCACCAAGATCAAGACTTGGGATGACTATTACGAGGCCGCCGAAAAGCTCAAGGAGATCGGCGCGTATATCGCCGCCGACTCGGGCGACGGCAGTTTCTATGACGCGATGGTCTGGCTCGCCGGTGGTCAGCCGTTCCACACGTCGGCCGACGGCAAAACCGTGACCATCGATTTGGATGAGGATGCCGGCACCCAACGGTTCACCGAATTCTGGCAGAAAATGATCGATGAGGGGCTTGTTGACACCACCTCCGCCACATGGTCGGATCGGTGGAAAAGCAGAGTGGGCACCGGCACCATCGCCTCCGTGTTCTCTGGGGCTTGGATGCCGTCGCTGCTGCTGTCCAATGTGCCGGGCGCGGCCGGTCTGTGGCGCGTGGCTCCCATGCCCACCTATGATGGCCAGCCCACCAACGCCGAAAGCGGCGGGTCGGCACTGACCGTACTGCAATTGACCCGTAAGCCGGATGCGGCTTATCGTTTCGTGGACTTTGTGGCGCATGACGCCCAAGGCATTAGCGCGCGTGTGGATGGCGGTGCTTTCCCGGCCGATTATGCCACCCTGAATTCCGCTGATTTTTTGGATAAAACCACGATTACCAATGACCGGGGCATTGAAATCCCGTATTTCGGCGGGCAGAAGTTCAACCGTGTACTGTCGGAGGCCGCCGAGGATGTGTCGGTCGGATACCAGTATCTGCCATTCGAAGTGTATGCGCGCAGTGACTTCAAATCGACGGTGGGCCAGGCATACGAGTGGTCCGGCAGTTTCCACGCCTATCAGCAGCGACAGGAAGCCATTGAGATGGGCATGAAGGACGAGGAAGGCAACCCGCTCGAACCGTTGGAGAAGCCCGGCAAGAAAGTCAGTCTCTCCGACGGCCTGGCCCAATGGCAGAAAGACCTCCGAGAATACGGCTTCAATCAGGGCTTTACGATTAAGTAGGGATTCGGGGTTGGGTCGGAATCGACCGCGCTATACGCGGCCGATTCCTGCATACTACGTCACTTCACATTGCGCGAGTAGATGTGCGCCATGCCCTTGAAAATCAAATCCGGGTCATACACGTCAATCAGCTCGGTGTCATTCTCAAACACTCGACCGAGGCCACCGGTGGTGATCACCTTGAAATCCTCGCCTCCGAGCTCTTTGCGGAACTGACGAATCGTGCGCTCCACACCGCCCAAGAACGTGTAATACAAACCGGCCTGCATGCAGGTCTTGGTGTTGGTGCCCAGAATCGTATCTGGTCGCGTAATTTCCACTTCCGGCAGCTGGGCCGTATCTCCCCACAGAGCGGCCGCACCGGCACGGATGCCGGTGGTGATGACGCCGGAATCGACCACGCCCTTGTCGCTCACGTGTGTGAACGTGGTGGCGGTGCCGAAATCAGCCACCAGCACTGGGCCGCCATACTCGTAATAGGCACCGGCGCAGTCGGCCAGAATATCCGCACCCAGCGATTTCGGATCGTCAACGCGCACGTTCATACCGGTCTTGATGCCCGGTCCCACCACCATCGGATCAATGTCGAGGAATTTGACGATGGACGAACGGAAGGAGTGCATCACTTTCGGCACCACCGAACAGATGATCACATCGTCCACATCGGATGGCTGAAAACCGCTCATTCTCAGGAATTCAGTCAGAAACAGCCCATACTCATCAGACGTATGGTTGGCTTTGGTGGTGATGCGGTAGGTGCCGGCGATGGTATCGCCATCCAAAAAGCCCAGCACGATGTTCGTATTGCCGATATCAACGGCGACCAGCATGATAACCCTCCAGATTCAAGATGGATTTCATGCGCAATTCTACAGTCCCATGGCTATGATGGCCTGCGGTGGTCGACCCAGCGTGGCGGCCAACCGTAGAACACAACATATACAGAGGAAGAACCATGTCTCAAGACAATGGTGCGCACGTCGAAGACGGCGCAACCACAGATGCGAGCCTTGCCTCGCGCGCAAAGAATCCGAAAAAAAGCGGCCCGAAGTGGTGGCTGATCTCACTGATTGCCGTCATCGTGGCAGTGGCGGTCGTCATCGGCGTCACGCTCGCTTTCGGCGGTAAGAAAGATGACAAGTCGGCTTCGTCCAGCAACCAATATGCCGACACCGTGACCATCGGCCTCAAACTGGCCCCCACCAATCTGGACATCCGCAACACCGCCGGCTCCGCGCTTGACCAGATCCTGATCGGCAACGTATACGAAGGCATCGTGGCACGTGACTCCAAGAACCAGGTCGCTCCCGCCATCGCCTCCAGCTGGGAGACGTCCAAGGACGGCCTGACCTACACCTTCCACCTCAATAAGAACATGACCTTCTTCAATGGCGACAAACTTGACGCCGAGGACGTGGCCTGGTCCATCAACGAGCTGATCGCTAAGGGCTACCACGACGCCGACGCGCTCGCCGCCGTCAGCAAGGTGGAGGCCAAGGACGCCGACACCGCGGTGATCACGCTCAAGACGCCGAACTCCAACCTGTTGTGGACCCTGACCGGTCGCGCAGGGCTCGTGTTCGACAAGGACGCCAAGTATGACCTGAAGACGCAGGCCGTCGGCTCCGGCCCCTACACCGTTGCCAAGTTCGTGGAAAACAGCTCGATCACGCTGAAGGCCAATGAGAAGTACTGGGGCAAGAACAAGGCCAAGACGCCCACCGTGGTCGTCAAGTATCTGGCCGACGACAACGCCGCGGTCAATGCGCTGAAGTCCGGTGACGTGCAGGTGCTCGCCCCGATTACCGAGAACCTCGCCGAACCGTTCAAGTCCGATTCCGCCAAGTACACGGTCAAAGCCGGCAACGGCACCGACAAGTTCGTGCTCGGCTTCAACAACGCTTCCGGTTCCAAACTGGCTGACAAGCGCATTCGCCAGGCCATCCGTTACGCCATCAACCACAAGGAGCTCATCGCCTCTCGCGGCGGTGCGGACAAGGCGCTCGGCGGCCCGATCCCGTCTCTCGACCCCGGCTACGAGGATCTGACGAATCTGTACCCGTATGATCAGAACAAGGCCAAGTCGCTCATGGCTGAAGCCGGCTATTCCACCGACAAGCCGCTTCAACTTACGCTGACCTACGCCAACATCTACGGCACCGAGCTCGGAGACCAGCTGCGCTCCCAGCTCAAGCCCATCGGCATCGACCTGAAGGTGAATGTGGTGGAGTTCTCCACGTGGCTGCAGGATGTGTACACCAACCACACCTTCGATATTTCGCTGGTGGACCACAACGAAAGCCACGACTTCGCATCGTGGACCGATCCGACATACTATTTCGGTTACGACAACAAGAATGTGACCAAGCTGTACAACGAGGGTGTTGCCGCCACCTCCGACAAGGAGCGTGATGCCAAGTTCGCCGCGGCCGCCAAGCTTGTCTCCGAGGATGCGCCGGCCGACTGGCTGTTCAACTACCGCATCACCACCGCCACGGCCAAGGGCGTTGAAGGATTCCCCTTCGACCTCAACCAGACCGTTCTGCCCCTCTACAACGTGACCTACACGAAGTAGTTCGTTACAGCAATGAGCTCCCTCAGTGAGGGGACTCATTGTTAATCCAAGTAAAGTAGGCATTATGCGATTCGTGTTGAAACGGCTGGCGTTATTCGTGGTGGCGTTGTTCGGCCTGTCCGTGGTGGTTTTCGCAGCATTGCGCATTCTGCCTGGCGATGTGGCCTCCGTGATGGCCGGCGTCAACTCGCCGCCTGAGCGTGTGACCCAGCTACGCGAACAACTCGGTCTGAATCGGCCATTGATTGCACAATACTTCGATTGGATGAGTGCGCTGGCCCGTGGTGACTTCGGCACTTCAATCCTGACTGGTCGCTCCGTAACCTCCTTGGTAGGCGCACGTGCGTCCATCACCTTTCCCCTGATTATTCTTGGCCTGCTCATCGCCTTGGCCATCGGCTTGCCGCTGGGCTGTGCGGCGGTACTGGCCCGCAGCGCAACGGTGCGTGCGGTGTTTCATGTACTGGCTATTGTCGGCGGTGCCGTACCTGCGTTGTGGGGCGGTCTGCTGCTGATTCTGTTGTTCGGGCGCGGCGTAGGATTGCTTGACGTGTTTCCCTCGCAAGGGTTCCCGCTGGATGGCTGGGGCGCACCCGGTTCGGCGATATCAGCGTTGGTATTGCCGGCTGTATCGGTCGGCATCATCGTGGGAGCATCGCTTATGCGATACACGCGCGCGGCCTTAGGGGATTTAGCCAGTTCCGGCTACATCGATATGGCATGCTCGTGTGGCATGACGCGCACTCAGGCGGTGTTGCGTGTGGGATTGCGGTTGGCAACCCCGCAGCTGGTGTCTGTTATCGGGCTGACCTTCGCTTCGATGGTCACTGGCGTGATGGTCATCGAAAACCTGTTTGCGTTACCGGGCATCGGCAACGGTCTTGTGACCGACGTGGGCAACCGCGACCTGATTGCCGTGCAAAGCGAGCTGTTCCTGCTGGCCGCGTTCTTTTTGACTGTCGGCCTCGTGGTCGATTTGCTCCACCGCGTGCTCGACCCGCGTCTGAAAACCGCTACCGCCATTACGGAGGTGACCGCATGAGCAATGTTCGTCGTGCGACGACTGGTGGTCGACGGGCTGCCTTCGTCATCGTCCTGCACTCCATGTGGCGTCGTGCCGAGGGCAAATTCGCACTTATCGTGCTCGCTCTGTGGTTGCTCATTGCCATCGTTTCCCTGTTCTGGACCCCGCAATCGCTGTGGGCCACTGATGGCTACCATGTATGGGCCAAGCCGTCCGCCGAGCACTGGCTCGGCACTGACGGCACCGGCGCGGACGTGTTCAGCTGGCTGCTGGCCGGCTCACATACCAATCTTGTGATCGTGCTGCTGACCGTAGTGGCATCTATGGCTTGGGGGCTGCTGCTCATCGCGGCCATGGTGGCGCGCAATGCGGCGCTCGCCAGTTCTTCGGTAGTGGTAGTTGATGCGTTGATTTCCGTTCCCACCGTGTTGATTGCGTTGATTCTGGCTGTGCCGTTGGGAGCGTCAATCGCGGTGGTTGTGATCGCCTGCGGCTTCGGATATGGGTTGAATCTGGCTCGTGTGGCTCGCCCCGCAGCGTTGCTGGCGTCCCGCTCGTCATATGTGGAATCGGCCTTGGCCAATGGTGCCAGCGGGTGGCGTGTGCTCATAAGCCATGTTATGCCGAATATTCTGCCGGTATTGGCTGTGCAACTGTCATTGTCGGCGGGCACGGCGGTGTTGGCTGAGTCGGGGCTCACTTATCTCGGTATCGGTGTGCCGTCCGGTGTGCCGAGCTGGGGGCATTCTCTGGCCACTTCGGTCAAACTCATCAACGTGTTCCCATTAACCGTGGTGTGGCCCGGCCTGATCGTCACGGTTGTGGTTGTGGCGCTGAATATTTTTGGTGATGTGCTGCGCGATGCCATCGATCCGGTCACCAACCCCGCATTACGTGAAATAGGAGGCGAACGATGAGCGTCGATGTTCGCGGGCTGAAAATCACGATTGGCGGCAAACCAATCGTCTCTGATGCGGATATGACCATTGCCGACGGTGAACGAGTTGGCTTGATCGGTTCTTCAGGCTCCGGAAAATCTATGATTGCCAAGGCGATGCTGGGGTTGCTGCCCCTGACCGCTGTGACTAATGGGTCGATTGATATGGGCGGCACGGAAATTATCGGAGCTTCCGAACGTGCGCTTGCCGACCTGCGCGGCCGGTATGTGGGTGCGGTGTTCCAGAATCCGGCTGCCTCACTGAACCCGGTGATGACCGTGGCGCAGCAGATCGCCTTGCCATTGCGGTTGCACTATGATCTGACCAAGGCCGAACGAGCCGACCGAGTGAATGCCTTGTTGAGCAAGGTCGGGCTGGATCTCGATATGGCCGGCAAATACCCGCACGAACTGTCCGGCGGCCAACAGCAGCGCGTGGGCATCGCCCGCGCCTTTGTCAGCAAGCCGCGCGTGATCTTTGCGGACGAACCCACCGGCAACCTGGACTCTATCACATCCAAACAGGTGCTCTACCGCATGCTGCAAATATCCAAGCAGATGGGCACCACCTTTGTCATGGTCACCCATGAACCGGAGCTGGCCTCCTGTGCAGACCGCATTATTACCATTCTGGACGGCAAGGTGCAGTCCGATGTGGTGCAGGATCCCGCCACAAGGGAGCGCAACCGCGAAGCCCTGTTCGCCAGCCTGGAGGGCAACATGCGGATCGGCGGCGACTCTGCCAGCGGCGAAGTTCACCAGAAAACCGCAGCCGAGCTTGCCTCTTACGCAGCCCCTGCTGCCGCAGCCCAGCAGCCCGAACAACCCAAACCGTAAATTTTGCCCACTCATTCAGGAATATCAAAGCCATAGGCAATACCGCATAATTCTAAGTGCCGATACGGCGAGCGAGGTGCGGCAGCTGC
>OIDV01000506.1_pt1 | contig 14819 bp, 5 predicted proteins | sample 1581661 | NCBI WGS metagenome assembly OIDV01 (sample SAMEA3882516, study PRJEB24775) | human gut metagenome | biome: human-associated habitat; feature: intestine environment; material: feces | place: Netherlands | collected 2009/2010
GGCAGTTACGATCAAAGTTCTCCTACTTTAAGTCACCGCAACTGGGTACCCTTCCGCCAGTTCGATCAGGCGCTGAGCGATTATTATCAGGATGCAAATGCCCAATACCCGCTTTATACCGGACATTTCCAGCCTGGAGGAGGAACTAACTTTAGCGATATTGCTGGGACATTAAATTTGTTTGGGTACAACACAAACGATCGGCGTTTTATGGCAATCAATAACTCTCAGTATAATGAAGATCACGAGGGAAATACACATTATGACTATGCCTATCAGGGATTGGTTGCGAATACAACTAACGCAGATGGAGCACCGTTGTTAAACGGAACAAAAACAGCAACAGTAGAGCCGCACTTTAACAAAGAGTTCCTCTTAGGAAGGAATAGTAAAAATGCAAAGCTTGGTGAAGTGTATGAGAATGTAAAGTTCCCATTTACTAAAGTGAAAAATCTTTTTGGTAATGAGACGAACGTTGATTATTGGTGCTTTGACAGCAAGGATACAACCTTGTATCTAAAACAAGATTCGGGACAAAATTCGGATTCAAAATATTTTCTCCAAGAAAGTACCACTAACAGAGATCCTTCAAAGAATGTGAGTGCGTTATCGAACCCGAAAGACCCTTATGGCTACTTCCCGTTCAATGAAACAGCAACCCCTGGTGTGTTTTCTACCTACAATTACGGCTTTGGCACCAAGCTGCAGATGGATTTTACCCTGACGGATGACGGCATGGTGGAAACAGAAAAGGCAGATGGAACAACGGAAAAAACCAGCATCAAGTTCTTCTTCTCCGGTGACGATGACGTTTGGGTATTCATTGATGGCAAGCTGGCGCTTGACGTTGGCGGCGCCCATGGTGAGGTTTCCGGCCTGCTGGAATTTGGCAAGGCAGATGAAAAGAATAATAGTGTAACAGCCTATGTCAGTAGGGTCAAAACAGGCGGAACGTCATCAGAAGGTGATCAAGATGAAAAAAAAGGCAACCCTGTCAAGACCGTAACATATCATGGCGAGGACATCAAGTTCTACGCGCAAGGCACTACTCTTAATGACCTCGGCAAAGGCCAAAAGCACACCCTTACCATGTACTACATGGAACGCGGTATGTGGGAGTCCAACATGGCGGTGGCGTTCAACTTCCCGGATAATAACGAGCTGCAGGTTCAAAAAGAAGTCGATCTGACCAACGTTACTGATGATGACTTCAAAAACTGCTTTACAGGCCAGAAAATCTTCAACTTCACCATCCAGAACCAGGCAACCCATTATGGAACAACACCGGCCGCTGACCCGGATACGGGCGGTATTAAGCCCCAAAAGGTGGATTTGACTGCGGAAAGTGGTAACACGTTTAAACCCGCAACCAATTCAACCGAAGGTGAGTACATTTTCAAGTTGGATACAAACCCCCATCCAGATTCCGGGCAAGATACCGAACAGGTCCTTCACTGGTACGCACGCTATACGGATACGGAACCCGTCAGTGCAGCGCGTAAGCAACGTTATGGCATCCTGACGCTGAATGCCCCCATCAATATCAAAGACAACATGCGCTTCCTTACGTTCCAGGTTTACGTTGATCCAAAGGATGGTGGAGGTGAACTTTCCCTCAACAACCTGTATCTGGAACTGCTGGATGAAAATGACGTCCAAAAAGGTAGCCTTGACACAACAGGCATTAACGGCGCAACGTATGGCTCGGTCGAACTGAAGACAGGCAAATGGGTCACCGTAAAGCTGGACCTGCACAAGATGAAAGAGCGGGACGGTTTTAGCGGCAACGTCAAAACCATCCGCGTGGGCGATAACTATAGCCGCAACATCTATTTCAGGAACTTTACCTTCATTCCCAAAGCGGTGCCAAGTACGATGACCGGCTTTACAACCGATCAGGAGAAAATCCCGGATTACGGCTCCGCCACAAGCGGTCATTTGGAAAACGCCAAATACGCACAGTACACCTCCACCAAGGACAACGACACCCAGTTGGTGGACGATGACGGACGCTTTGTTCTGGAAGATGGAGAAACCGTTACCTTCAGCGACCAGTTCCGCCGCGGCAGCTACATTTCGCTCAAAGAGGATCTGAACCAAAACCTGTACGACACCACATGGACCGTGTACGAGAACGGGCAGGCGGTTACTTCGATGAAGGGCGATAGCGAATCCGTGACAGTTGCCGACACGAACAAGTCGCTGGACAAGCAGGAGGGAAGCAGCCCCAATGATGGCCGAACGGAAAAAATAAGACCGAATGATGATCAAACGGGTAATAACTATACCGGAACCAAACCCAAAGGCGACACCATCGTCTTCCGCTCCTATAAGGACCCGGACGAAAATAGCTCCACGCTGACAAAGCTAAAGGTAAAATACGTCAACACCGTCAAAACCGGCGGGCTGAAAATCCAAAAGAAGGCCGCAGACGGTGAGAAAGATACCATTAAAGGTACCTACACCTTCAAAGTTACCTTTAATGATGTTGGCGGTGAGGGTCTGGAAGAAAAGCCCATCGAAAAAATCGTTACGATTAATATGAGCGAAGCCGGCGATCACACCAAGACCATCACCGGCATCCCCGTTGGCACCCGCTATACCATCGAGGAAGAAACACCGGAAGATAAATCCAGACTGCAAAGCGTAACCGTTCCGCCTAATTGCCATTCCGCCCAAGAGATCGGCAACACCATGGTGGAAGGCGTGATTGTGGCGAGCGAAGATCCGGAACTTACCGCAATCTTTACCAACACCCAGCGCAAACTGATCAACATTGAGTTCGATAAGCTCTGGAAAGATGCAAATGATACGGTCCTTGGTACAACGAACCAGCCGAACGAGATTTACATCCAGCTCCAGCGCCGCCTGGCAAACAGTGCTGAGGATGCCCCGTGGGATGTTGTTGACTACCCGACCTCGGGCAGCAAATATGTTACGGTTCACCATACAGATAACGGCTGGCTGTATCCCTTTAACAACCTGGATCAGTACCCGGTTGGCGGCAGTGCGGATAATAACTATATTTACCGCATTGTGGAAGGTACGGTAGAAAAGGGCGAATTTAAACAGGCAGCGGAAGACGGAACCATTACGATTGACGGCAAAACGTATGTTGTAACGGCTGAGGCAACAGCAAACAGCGAAACGAACAGCGAAACCGGCGCAACTACAACGCCAGCCACAGCCACCGATGGAACCATCACCGGCGGCAGCGGCAAGATTGTGCTGACCAACACGCTGCAGAACCCGAAGTTTGCACTGGATATCATCAAGAAGGACGCGGAACCCAATAATGAGGGCAACGAAGTATTCTTGAAAGATGTTGAGTTCAAGCTGGAAAAGCTGGTCGAAACAACAACCAAAGGAGAACCGCAGGTAGAGACTACCTATAAATTCAATAGCGCAAACACAGGTTCCATTACCGCCACAACGGACGAAAACGGCAAAATCACCAATGTGTTCACAAATCTGAAACCCGGTACATACCGCCTGACGGAAACCAAGGCACATCCGGGGTACAACCTGTTGGCACAGCCAATTGTGATCAAATTTACCCAAGGCGGCAAGTGTTATATTGATGATGCGGAAGTTAAGAAAGACGATAAGACGTTCATTCCGGGCGCCAATAACACCTACACCATGCACCTTACCGTTCTGAACCGTAAAACGCCTGAGCTGCCCCACACGGGTGCAGACGCGCCAAGCCTGTGGCTGCTGATCGGCATGCCGCTGGCGGTGGCAGGGCTGTTGATATTCACATTCCGCTACAACAGGAAAGGGGGCCGGCGACATTAACCATCCCCCGGAAACCCAGCAACCCCCAGGGTACAGGGCCTGCCCGCCCGTGCGCACCCGTTTACGGCAGGGCGCAGCCTTAAGCCAAGTGGGCAAGCGGCCCGGTTTTTCCTCCTTTTTTCTTCACGGCACAGTGCGGGCGGCGCGGCAGCGTTTCCCCGCTGCAGCGCCCCGCACTGCACGCCGTGCTGATGCAGAACCCTTAAGCCGGGCGGCCCCGCCGCCCATCCGATGATGATTTTTTTAAGAGAAGAGGTACTGAAATGAAAAAAGCAAAACGTTTTCTCACAGGCCTGTTGAGCGCCGCCCTGGCCCTCAGCCTGTGCGCTATGCCAGCAATGGCAGATGATGGCAGTGGAACAACACCGGCACCCACTGCAAATCCGGTTTGGACGCAGGATACCGGTTCCATTACGATTCATAAGTATGAGTGGAACGGAACGACCGTAGGAGCCCCTGCGACCGGCCGCGAAGATGAAGATCAGTTGCCGTCCGAGAAAGATGGAGAAAATACGAAGACTCCGAATCCGCTGGCAGGTGCAGAATTTACTATTTATCAGGTACACGATGCAGATTGGCTGAGCAAGTATTATAGTGGTGCGGCAACCGAGCAGGAAGAGGCGGAATACAAAAACGCGTTTGACGCAACCAAATATTACACAGATAATAATAACGGAACTTATACGGTTAACTATACTGCATATGCGACTAAAAAAACTGATGCAGACGGTAAAGTTCAGTTTGGTAAAGCAACAGCCACGGAAGCTGGCATTCCTCTCGGCCTGTACCTGGTGATTGAGACGAAAACTCCTGACCAGGTTACCACTCCGTGCCAGCCGTTCCTGGTTTCTGTCCCTATGACAGTTAAAGAAAATGGTGAAGCCAGCAGTTATGTCCCGACAGAGTGGCTGTATGATGTCCATGTTTATCCGAAAAATAAAACAGATTATGGCGAGATTACATTGATCAAAAAAGGTCAAGTTGGCAATGACGAAGCTAACATGTCGCTTTCTGGTGTAACTTTCAAGCTGTATAAATTTGTGGGCACTAAAGGTACCGATGGCAAAATCTCTCCTTTTACGACTACGAATTGCACGGACGACCTAAATGATACAACGATGATGTGGAAGCAAATCAAGAAGTCTTCTACAGCTGCCGGTGATAACACGGGTACTGAGTTTGGTGCAGATGGGCTGCTCACAACAAGTAATGTAGGCGAAATTACTGTCAGTGGCCTTTCGGCAGGTTATTACTGCTTTGTTGAACAGGGCGTTGGTAATAATAAAGCATTCATCACGGATCAGACCCCGCATTACTTTGAAGTCAAGGGTGAGACCAGCCAGGAAATTACTGTTGCAAACGATGGTACAGTGAAGGAAAAAGCAGACTCTACTGCGGCTGCAAATCTTAAGCTGACTGTTACTGACCCGCGCCCCGATGTTGAGAAGAAAGTTAAGGGCCGTGTTAAGACTAACGAGAGTGACGATGATTACGTTAAAGCAACCGACTACAGCGTTGGCGATGAGATTCCCTATAAAATAACGGTAAAAGTGCCACAGGCGCTGCTGAATGCAACAGTTGCAGATGCTGCGAATTTTGTCTTTGAAGTCAAGGATACCCCGGAACATTTGGAAGACAAAGATGTTAAGGCAATTAGTATTACTGGTGCAGAAGTTACCACTGGTGTGAAGATTACACCTGACGCTGAGTACAATGTTAAAGGCGGAAAAGGTTTCACTGCATCGTTTACACAGGCTGCTTTGAAAGAGTTGGTTGGTGCCGGTGATACATTTACTATTACTTATACCGCAACACTGCTTAAGGGTGCGGATATGACCATCGATGGCAACAAGAACACGATCAATCTGAAGTATTCTAACAAGATTGATGCAGACGGCAAAATTAACCCGGGTACCAGCGAAATTGAAGACGGTGCCGTTGTTTACACTTTCAGCATTCATGTTAAAAAGCTCGGTGAAAACGCAAATGGCGAGCCGCTCCCGAATGTTAAATTCAACGTTTATAAAGAAGTTGCAGCCGGTACGGTTGGTGCGGTCAAGGGTTCTACAATCGGTATTACTGGTGAAGACGCAGATAAAGACTTCGTCAAAGTTGTAATTGATGATACGAAAAATGATGATACCAAATACGATTTGGTAACTAATAATAATGGTGAAGCCAAAGTAGATGGCCTGGCCAATGGTACTTATTATCTGGTTGAAACAGCAACCGTAAATGGCTATAATCTGCTGAGCGGTCCTGTTAAAGTTACGATTCAGGTATCGTACTCCAAGAGTTGGAAAGCAAAAGATGACTATGTTGGTGACAAGCTGGTTCATCATGAAGAGACCCTGCATGAAGAGTACTTTGGTGGAACGAAAACTACCCCTGGAAATGGCTATATTCTGACTACCATCATCAACCGCAAGGGCTTCAACCTGCCCACCACCGGTGGTTTCGGCACCCTGCTGTTCAGCGGCATTGGTGTGCTGCTGGTTGTGGCCGGTGTTGGCGTGCTGCTGAGCCTGAAAAAGAAGAACCGCACCTGATGTACCTGCCGCAAGGCAAAACAATGTTACAATTCACCAATAGGGTATAGAGGGATAATCCATCATACACAGGGGGAGGGCCGGATTTGGCCCTCCCCCTATGGTGGGTTATTGGGGAATAAATTTTTTTGGGTGTACATGGCCGTTGTTCGGTTGATTTTTAGGCCCTGCGTGGGGAACCACCCTACGGGTTAGGTTTGTGGCGGGGAACCACCCCTCAGGCCGCTCCGCGTCCAGCTCCCCTCAAGGGGCGCCAATATCTCGCGTGGGGAACCTAAAAATAAATAGGGCAAGGCCCGTCAACGGGCCGATGGCGAGCATCGGCCCCTACAAATGATTTGCAACGTTTGCGGCGCGGGGTGGATGGGCGGCAATTATTAGGCCCGTCAAACGGGGCATCGGGGACGCCGCCCCCTACATGCAGGGCGAGGTTTATTACAATTTTGTGGTGTGCAACGCCGTAAGGCCCTACAGATTATTTTATTGTTATTCACTACCCTAAAAACCACCCCCAACCCAATATCTCCTGAGCGGCGCAATGCGGCGCGGTCCACCACAATTATTCATTATTCTTTATTATTTATTCTTTTGCCTACTTCCAATTCCTAATTTCTAATTTCTAATTGCATCAGTTCCCAACTTCAACCCTCTCACGGAAAGGTTCGCGGTGACGCTATGGATACCACAACAAAACTAAAAGTCGGCTTTGCGGCCTTGATGATTCTGTCCGGCATTGGGGTGGCATCGTACCCGGTTATCAGCAACGCGGTGGCGCAGCGCCACGCCAGCGAAGCGATCCAAAATTACGATGATACCGTAAAAAGCATGGATACCGAAAAACTGGACGCCGCCAAGGAGGCCGCCCGCCGCTATAACCAGCAGCTGGACAACGCCGTGGAGCGCGATGCCGCAGGCGAAGCGGAGGATACCGGCACCAGCTATGTGGACCTTGTGGATGTGGGCGAAAGCCTGGGGTATATCACCATCCCGAAAATTGACGTCAACCTGCCTATTTACGAAGGCACCAGCGATGATGTGCTGCAAAGGGGCGTTGGCCATCTGGAAGGCTCCAGCTACCCCCTTGGCGGCGAAAGCACCCACAGCGTGCTGACCGGCCACCGCGGCCTGCCCGAAGCCGTGCTGTTTACCGACCTGGACAAGCTGGAAGAGGGCGACTGTTTCTACCTGCATATTCTGGATGAAACGCTGGCGTACCAGGTGGATCAAATCAAAGTGGTGGAACCGGAGCACACCGAGGATCTGGAAATCACCGCGGGGCAGGATTACTGCACCCTTGTTACCTGCACGCCGTATGCCATCAACACCCACCGCATGCTTGTGCGCGGCACCCGCATCCCTTATAATGGAGAGGAAGAAACCAACACCCCGCAGGCCGTGCAGTATCAGGCGCTGCGCACCGGAACGGTGGTCAAGCGCGTGGTGGATGCCTGGCCGTGGATCGCGGTAACGGGCAGCATTGTGATCGGCGGCGAAGCGCTGCTGCTGCTTTTGCTGCTGCACCGCTGCAAAAAGCGCGAGGAGGATGACTAAATGGGACGGCTGATTGCTAAAATTCTGGCCTGGCTGGCCATTTTGCTGGGGCTGGCGCTGTTGATACAGCCCACCGCCGCCCAGTGGTGGACCAGCACCCGCAACGCCAAAACCGCTGCGCAGTTTGCGGCCCGCGCCGAAGCCCAGCCCACCGCCCCCGCGGCGGAGGAAACCACAGCCGAACCCCCGGAGCCGGAACGCGCCTACCCTGAACTGTACGCCGCGATGCAGGACTATAACGCGGAAATTTACGCCGGGGGCCAAAGCGGCCTGACCGACCCGTTCGCCTATGAGGAAGCCCCGCTGGACCTTGCTGCCTATGGCTATGACGATGATGTGCTGGCTGTGCTGTGGATTCCGCGCCTGAACCTGGAGCTGCCCGTTTACCTGGGCGCCAGCCGCGAAAACCTGGCCAAAGGCGCGGCGCTGCTGGGCCAGACCTCGATGCCGCTGGGCGGCGAAAACACCAACACCGTGATTGCCGCCCACCGCGGCTATTATGGCGCGGAAATGCTGCGCAACGTGCAGCAGATCCAGGTGGGGGACAAGATCCAGCTGACCACCCCGTGGGAAACGCTGATTTACCGCGTGAGAGAGCTGAAAATTATTGACCCCAGCGATATCAACGCCGTGCTGATCCAGCCGGGGCGGGACCTGCTGACCCTTTCCACCTGCCACCCCTACACCCGCAACAGCCAGCGCTACCTGGTAATTGCGGAGCATGACACCGCCGCTGCGGACACCACCAAAGAGGAGGATTTGCAGGAAAGCGCCGCTACCTGGGACGAAACGCCGCGCCAGGTGACCGTGGAGGATGCCGGCGGCAGCTCCATTGCCGAAGTGGCCCCCCAGGCCCTGACCCCATTGCCGGGGGAGGGCAGCGCGGAATCCGAGGGGAGCGCGATCTCCAATACCATGATCTGGCTGGAAAACAACGCACTGTGGGCCGGGCTGGTGGTTATTGCCGCCGCCGTTGGCATTATGGTGATATGGAAAAAACACCGGGAGGATTAACCATGCAGTACACACAGCAGGCCGCCGCCGTTACGGCCGAAGTAAACAAGGCCGTGCAGGGCAAACAGCAAACGGTAAACACCATCTGGATGGCCATGCTGGCGGGCGGCCATGTGCTGATTGAGGATATTCCCGGCGTGGGCAAAACCACGCTGGCGCTGGCCTTTGCCCGCGCGCTGGACCTGAAAGAAAGCCGCGTGCAGTTTACGCCGGATGTTCTGCCGTCCGATTTGGTGGGATTTTCCGTTTACCAGAAAGAGACCGGCAAGTTTGTGTACCACGCCGGTGCGGTGATGTGCAACCTGTTTTTGGGCGATGAGATCAACCGTACCTCCTCCCGCACGCAGTCGGCTTTGTTGGAAGTGATGGAAGAAGGCACGGTGACGGTGGACGGCGTTACCCGCCCGGTGCCCGCACCCTTTACCGTAATTGCAACCCAGAACCCCATCGGCGCCGCCGGCACGCAGATGCTGCCGCAGTCTCAGCTGGACCGTTTCATGGTCTGCGCCGTAATGGGCTACCCCGATGAGGAAGCGGAGCTGGCAATTTTGGCCGGGCAGAGCAAAGGCCGCCTGCTGGACCGTGTGCGCCCCGTTGCCGGTCAGGCGGATCTGCTTGCCATGCAGCAGGAGGTCAGCACGGTATTTGTGCATGAGCTGATGTACCGCTACATTGTGGCGCTGGCCCAGGCCAGCCGCAAGGACCCGCGCCTGGCCGTGGGGTTAAGCCCCCGTGCCACCCTGGCGCTGACCAGCATGACGCGCGCGGCGGCGTACCTGGCGGGGCGGGATTTTGTTGCCCCGCAGGATGTGACCGCTGTGTTTGATGCGGTTGCCCGCCACCGCCTGGTGCTGAACGACCAGGCCCGCGCAGGCGGCGAAACGGTGGACAGCGTAATGCAGGACCTGCTGCGCACTGTGCCGCGCCCCCGCCCTGAAAAGGCTGACCGCCATGGCAGGTAAGCTGGGCCGGGCGCTGGTGCTTTTGGTGCTGCTGGCCGCGGCGCTCATCACCCAGGCACCGCTGGCGGTGTTCCTGTTAGCGTTTGCGCTGGTGCTTCTGGTGCTGCTGCGGCTGGATGCCGCCTATCTGCGCAGGCAGGTAACGGCAGAGCTGCTGGTGCCGGACAAACCCGTGATACAGGGCGAAGATTTTACCCTGACGGTTCGGCTGCGCAACCGCAGCCGGTTGCCTATCCCTGCGCTTGTGGTGCTGCTGAACGCCGCCGATGAATGGGGCGGCGGGCAGATCACCCTGCGCTGCGCCGCCATGCTGGGCGGCAAGGAGAGCGCCGAACAGCGCATTACCCTAAACGCAGGCAAAAGCGGCGTGTGGAGCATTGCGGTGCGGGGCATCACCCTGCGGGATCACCTGGGGGTGTTCACCGCGGCGTGCCCGGCTGCCGTGCAAAGCCAGAGCATCTGTGTGCTGCCCGCTGCCGCGGCTGGCAAAGCCAAAGCGGAAACCGCCCCCGATGAGGACGGCGACGAAGCCGACACCCGCGCCGCCCTGGGCGGCAGCTATGAGCTGCGGGAGTACCGGGACGGGGATACCATCAAGCAGGTACACTGGAAGCTGAGCGCCAAGCTGGACCGCCTGATGGTGCGCGAACCGCTGACCGCCCTGCGCGCTGCCCTGACCCCCGGTGGGGACCTGGACGGAGCGGAGGAATGGGGGAATTTTCCCCAACAGGCGGCGAAGCACCGCAAAAACCCGCCCAAGCGCAAAAAAGAACGTACTGCCCTGAGCCGGCGCGGCGCTGCCGACCCCGGCAGCGGGCTGAAGTTTGTGGACCGTGTGCTGGTGAGCACCCAGCGCCCCGCAGCGCACCCCGCGTTGTGGCTGGCGGCAGATGCCGCGCTGCTGCTGGCGCTCACCTTTGGTTTGCTGCTGGTGCTTTCCACCGGGTTCGGCATTGCGGTGCCGTTGTGGGTGTGGCCCGCGGCAGCCGCTTTCTGCGCCGGGTGGGCGCTGTTCCTGCGTGCGCCGCAAGCCCTGCGCCGCTGGGGGCTGCTGGCGGGGGTGATTGTGTATCTTGTGGTGTTGTTCATCTGCCAGCGGAACTTTTTGGCCGGGGCGCAGCAGTGCGCCGGGAACATTGCCCAAAGCCTGAACGCCCGCCTTGGCAGTGCGCTGCCGGTGGCCCAGGGCGGCAGTGCGGCGCAGCTGGGGCTGTTTTTGCTGCTGGCCGCCCTGCCCGTTACCGGGGCGCTGGCCGCTGCGGCCCTGCGCCGTGCGGATGCCCTGCTGCTGGATCTAATGCTGCTGCCCGTTGTTGTGCTGCTGGCGCTGGCCGGGGCCGCGCCTGCTGTGCCCGCCTGCCTGCTGCTGTTGGCCGGTTGGATGGGGGCGTGGGCGGCTTCCTGCTCGGTGCAGCGGCGGGCCTTGTGGGGCAGGCGCGATACCGAAAACTACCGCCAGAACCTTTGCCGCCATTATAACATCCAAAAGTCTGCCGCGCTGGCGGCGGGCGGGCTTTGCCTTGCGCTGGCGCTGCCTTGTTGGTGGCTGCTGCGCCCGGCGCTGGGGGTTCCCCTTGGCTGGCTGCAGCCCGCGGCCCAGCGGGTGGAATCCGCCGCGCTGAGCACCGCCATTACCTGGCTGCCGCGGGTCAGCGGCGGCAGGCTGAACATTCAGGTAGAAGCCGCCGCCGGTGGTGTGGCGGATGGCGCCTTGAACCAGGGCGGGGGTATCCAGGTCAGCGGAGTGACGGATCTGGCCCTGACCGCCAGCGACAAACCCGAAGAAACCGTATACCTGCGGGGATTTATCGGCGGCAGTTATGACGGCACCACCTGGCAGGCCCCTGATGCCGATGCCTTTGACAGCGCCGCTATGAACTGGAAAACTGAGGATAACGCCCGGCTGACCATTGCAAGCCTGCCGTTTTTGCGCACCGCCTATGACGGCACCGCCCAGCCCCAGACGCTGACGGTGGAGCGCATCCACGCCGATACCCAGTACACCTATGCACCGTACAACGCCTACTGGGGTGATTATTACACCATCCAGGGCGATGGCGCCGCCGCGGGCCAGACCGCGCAGGACGATGTGTTCCTGTATTACCCGCGGGATACCGCCCAAACCCAGTTGGAAGCCCGCGCCGATGCCGACCCCAGCGTGCTGGACCGGATGGAAGCATCCTATGCCGCTTACGCCGCCAGCCGCTACACCGCCGTGCCGGACGGCTATGACGAGCTGCAAACCCTGTGCGATGAAGCCAAAAAGGACCAGAAGCTGACCGAAGCTGCGGACATTGGCGATTACATCCGCGCCTACCTAAACACCAACTACCAGTATAACGCCAGCGCTCCCCAGCCGCCGGAGGGGGCCGACCCCATCCGTTACTTTTTAACGGAATCCAAACAGGGGTACAGTGTGCAGTTTGCCTCGGCGGCGGTGGTTATGTTCCGCATGTTCGGGCTGCCTGCGCGCTATGTGGTGGGCTATGCCGCGCCGCAAAGCCTGTTTACCCAACAGGAGGACGGCAGCTGGCACGCCATTTTGCAGGACGATAACGCCCACGCCTGGGCGGAGGTGTACATTTCCGGCCAGGGCTGGACCCCCATGGAGATGACCCCCGGCGTGCTGGTCAGCGCCCAACAGGCCGACCTGCGCACCGACCCGCTGCCCGAAACTCAAGGTCAAGACACCGCCCCTGCAGCAGGGGAGAGCAACGCAAACGAACCCGCAGCCACCATCGTGCCCCGCAGCAGGCTGGTTTTGGCAGCGTTGCTGGGGGGTTGCCTGTTGGCTGCTGCGGTGCTGCTGGTGCTGGCCCGCCGCCATGCCATGGGGTATGGCCGGGGCAGCTGCAACGCGCGGGTGCTGGCCGTGTTTGGCAGCATCTACCGCCTTTTGGTGCGTCGCGGCCTGCCGCCGGATACACCATCCGATGCGCCGGAGTTTGCCGCATTTTTGCAAAGTTGTGTCCCCGCCCTTGAACCCCAGGATGCCGAAGCTCTGCTGGCATTGGCCCAAGCCGCCCAATTTGGCGCAGGTACGATGACTGAGCAGGATACGGACAAAATGAGAAAACTTTACCAGGTTATAAAATACACTGGAAAACGGAAACAGAGCCAGAAATCGGTTGAAAAACAGAGCCAGGAATGATATAATGACCCCATACTGGGGTAGCGTGTTCTTTGCTTTCTTTGCACAGGGGGCTACCATGATCCAGGAAAATGTGGTATAATATGTTAAGCCTATTAACCAAGTAGGGAATGGCCGGGGTGGGGGACTGGTTTCTGGAACAGTACCCTGGGAACTGCCCGTGGGGCGGAAAACCGGCAAGGACAGAAAGAAGATCTTATAGAAGCAAACGTTAACAGGAGTAAACCCATGCCGCGTCGTAAACAGACAGAAGGAGAAAAAAAAATTGACATCAGCCAGATGGCTGAAGACCTTGGCGTGTCCAAGACCACGGTATCCCGTGCCCTTTCGGGCAATGGCCGTGTCAGCGAAGCGACCCGCGCCCGCGTGGTCCAGTACGCCAAAGAGAAAAACTATGTGCCCAATATGCTGGCACGCGGGTTGGTAACCCAGCAGTCTTATAATATCTCACTGGTGTTCTCGCGCCAGTTCGGCAACCTTGCCGCACCATTTTTGCGCAAAACCGTCAGCGCCGTGTACGATATTGCCACCCGCAATGATTATGATGTGCTGATGACGATGGTGGGTGAGCAGGAAACAAGCCCGATGCAGCGTCTACTGGTCAACCGCAAGATTGATGGCGTGATTCTGGCCCGCACGCTGGAGCGTGATCCGCTGATCCCCATGCTGCAAAAAAGCGGCATCCCCTTTGTTGCCATTGGCCGCCCGGCTGACCAGGATGTCATCTCGGTGGACCATGATCAGGTGGGCGGCTGCCGCGAGCTGGTCAGCCTGCTGCTGATGAAGGGTCTGCGCCGCATTGCTTTGCTGGGTGGATCCATGCTGTACACCGTCAACCAGTCCCGCTTGGAAGGCTATAAGCAGGCGCATGACCGCGCCTGCTGCAAGATTGATGAGAGCCTGCTGTTTTTGGAGCTGGAAAGCGACGATCTACGCACCAGCGCTGTGGAGCTCGCGGTACAGCGTGGGGCGGACTGCATCCTGTGCATGGATGACCAGGTTGCCCAGCTGGCTTTGAGCACCCTGAGACAGCTGAACCTGCGCGTGCCGCAGGATATCCGCCTTGCCTCCCTGTATGACGACGAAGCGCTGCAGGGGTGTACGCCACAGATCACGGCGGTCTCTTTTGATGCCGAACAGCTGGGCCGCCGTACCGCACAGCAGCTGCTTTCCCTCATCCGCCATCAGCCGGTGGAAACCCGCACCCTGCTGGGGTACCAGGTGGGGTTGCGTTTATCGACCCAGACCTGAGAGAAAAGTAGATAATGATAAATCAACTGCCCGTACACGGTATGATAAGCCGTTGTGCGGGCAGTTTTTTCGATAAGGAATTTTGAAAAAATATGATGGTTACATGCTTAACATACTGCGATAAGGCATTGGACCGATTGTAGGGCGCGATGCACACATCGCGCCGGAGCAGCCGGAACCCTGCTGGTTGATCATTCCCGCATCATACTGCCTGCAGCTCTTTGCCTTAAATCCTGCTTGTGTTGTGCTATTGTTATACTATTGCTGTGGTATTCATATGAAAATATAGAAGGAGTTATCAATTCTAGGAAGAGGGCAAACCTGCCGTCAGCCTGACCCCCGGCACCGTGATCACCATCCCGGCCAACGTCAAGCACTGGCACGGTGCCAAGGCCGACAGCTGGTTCAGCCACATTGCTGTGGAAGTTCCCGGCAAAGATTGTAGCAACGAGTGGTGCGAGCCCGTTACCGACGAAGAGTACGCCAAACTGAACGGATGAGCAGCCGCTAATAAAGGCAACACCGCACAATTCCCGCCTTGCG
>OIDV01000534.1_pt1 | contig 14110 bp, 15 predicted proteins | sample 1581661 | NCBI WGS metagenome assembly OIDV01 (sample SAMEA3882516, study PRJEB24775) | human gut metagenome | biome: human-associated habitat; feature: intestine environment; material: feces | place: Netherlands | collected 2009/2010
ATACCCCGATTTTTATGCCCGCCTGCGCCAATCGCCCTATGGCGTGATGGACGTATGTTTGGATCGCTTCAGAATCGACATTGTCACCCGTCAGCTTAATACTGCCCGGAAACATACAGTTTGCCGCCTCCGCGTGAATAGGTGCGGCTTCATTTTTTTGCAGAAAATCCGCGAACTGCGCCTCTGTCATCTCTGCAAGTCCCACAACGCTGACCTCAAGATAATCAAACCCGAGCTTTGCGATAAATTCCGCCTGCTCGATCGGCATACACACACCAAACCGCATGGCAACCCCTCCAAAGTCTTTTTCTCATTGTAGCCCGCGCACGCGGAAAAAGCAAGGAAAACACTTGCAAACGCGCATAAGTTTTTCTATAATGAAGGCAAATAAACTTCATTTGGGAGGCTTGTTGTATGGAAAAAATCAAACTTGGCAAAAGCGGGCTTTTGGTGCCGCCTATAGCCCTCGGCTGCATGCGTCTTGCGGGCGCAGAGCGCAAACAGGCAGATGCATTTCTGCACACCGCGTTGGAGCTTGAGCTCAACTTTTTCGACCACGCCGATATTTACGGCGGCGGTGCATGCGAGCGTGTGTTCGGCGAGATGATAAAGGACGCGGGCGTTCGCCGCGAAGATCTTATCATTCAGTCGAAATGCGCCATTGTGCCCGGCAAAATGTACGATTTTTCAAAGGAACACATTTTGTCTGCCGTAGACGGCAGCTTAAAGCGCCTTGGCACGGATTATCTTGACGTTTTGCTTCTGCACCGTCCGGACGCTTTAATGGAGCCGGAAGAAGTAGCAGAAGCCTTTGACGAGCTCGAAAAGAGCGGCAAGGTGCGCCACTTCGGCGTCTCCAACGAAGACCCGTACACGATGGAGCTTTTGCAGAGCGCTTTGCATCAACCGATCTGCGCAAACCAGTTGCAAATGAGCCTGACAAATGCCACGATGATCGCGCAGCCGATGAACACAAACATCTGCGACGGCTTAAACCCGGTGCTCGATAACGGCGTGTTGAACTACTGCCGCCTGCACAACATCACCATTCAGACGTGGTCGCCGTTCCAGCACGGCTTCTTCGAGGGTGTTTTCATCGGCAACGAAAAATACCCGAAGCTAAACGCAAAGCTCGACGAGCTGGCGGAAAAATACAACGTGACAAACACCGCCATAGCGCTTGCGTGGATTCTGCGTCACCCTGCAAAAATGCAGGCCGTAACAGGCACCATCAATCCAAAGCGCCTGCGCGACTGCGCCGCCGTGCTTGACATTACGCTCGCGCGCGAAGACTGGTACGCGCTGTACCTTGCAGCGGGCTACCGTCTGCCGTAAACTTTCGCTTGACAAATGCGCCGCGCTCCCGTAAAATATGGGTATAAAAGGGAGTAGCAAACAGGAAATATCTGTAATGTATGCGTCAGCACGACGGTTCCCCGTCCGTATACGTTGTAATCTGCGAGACTTTTATCATGCCGCGGCAGGATAGAAGTCTCTTTTTTATTTTCTTTCGGAGATAAGGATTTTGCAAAGGCGGCAAAAACATCCGAGAGGAAGGTATGAAAATGAACTTTTTAAGCGAGCTTTTCGCGAACGTGGGCAATGTGACGTGGCAGCACGCGGTAATGTGGTGCATAGGCGGCGTGCTCATCTACCTTGCCATCGCGAAAAAAATGGAACCTGCGCTGCTTTTGCCCATCGGCTTCGGTACAATTCTTGTCAATCTGCCGCTTTCCGGCGCGGTGACGCAGGGCGAAGAAGTGGGCGTACTGACGTTATTATTTGACAGCGGCATTGCAAATGAGCTTTTCCCGCTGCTCCTCTTCATCGGCATCGGCGCGATGATTGACTTTGAGCCTCTGCTCTCAAACCCGAAGCTGTTTTTATTCGGCGCGGCGGCCCAGTTCGGCATTTTCTTCACGCTGAGCATGGCGCGGCTGTTTAACTTTGACCTGCACGACGCCGCCTCCATTGCGATCATCGGCGCGGCGGACGGCCCGACCTCCATTTTTGTCGCGAACGTCTTAAATTCGCAGTATATCGGCGCCATCACCGTGGCGGCATACTCGTATATGGCGCTTGTGCCCATTGTGCAGCCGCCGGTCATCCGCCTGCTGACGACCAAAACCGAGCGGCGCATCCGTATGGCGTACACGCCCGGCTCTGTCTCAAAAACAACCAAAATTCTGTTTCCTGTCCTCATCACGGCTGTCGTCGGCATTGTGTCCAATCGCTCGGCGGCGCTTATCGGCTTTTTGATGTTCGGCAATCTGCTGCGTGAGTGCGGCGTGTTAAACAGCCTTTCGGATGCCGCGCAGAACGTGCTGTCCAACTTGATCACCCTGATTCTCGGCATCACGATCACCGCGCATATGACGGCGGCGGAATTTTTGCGCGTGGACACGCTGCTTATTTTAGGACTGGGTCTCATTGCATTCGTGTTTGATACCGTAGGCGGTGTACTGTTTGCGAAAATCATGAACCTGTTTGTCAAGAATAAAGTCAACCCCATGATCGGCGCGGCGGGCATTTCGGCGTTTCCGATGTCCGCACGCATTATCCAGAAAATGGGACAGCAGGAAGACCCGCAGAACTTCCTTTTGATGCACGCCGTAGGCGCCAACGTCTCCGGCCAGATCGCGTCTGTCATCGCAGGCGGCATCATCTTAAACATGATCCATTGAGGAGGATAACGTATGTTCAATGTTCCCGCATTTTTAGACAGCTTACAGTATATGGCAAAAGGCATGACCGGCGTTTTCCTTGTCATTGCCGCAATCATTTTGAGCATTTACCTCTTAAACCGTGTGTTTAAGGCAAAGTAAAATGGATCAGGAGCGCAAAAGATAAGTTTGTCCTCGTCGGCTTCAAAGAAGCCGAGTGGACGAAAAGGATGAAAAAGGGATGCGTGCTGTCAGACAAAATTCCTTTTTCGAACCATGAGCAAGCGCCGCAGAGTTCCCGTTCTCTGCGGCGCTTGTTTTTTACGATTTTTCTTTCGGCTTTGCGATGGCGGCCATCAGGCAGCTGAAGAAGACGGCTGCGGCAATGCCGGCGGCACCGGCGGTGATTCCGCCCGTGAACACGCCGAGAATGCCTTTTTCTTTTACGGCGGCTTTTATCCGAAGCCGCTCAGCGGCACGGTGGCGCCGCAGCCCGCGAAATTCACGAGCGGTGCATACCACCCGAGCGCACCCAAGATCACACCGCCCGTGACGTAGGCCACCATGATTCTGGCCGGGGTGAGCTTTGTCAGATCGATCAAAAGCTGACCGATCACACAGATTGCCCCGCCGATCACAAACGCCCTTACATATTCCATGTGAAAATCCACGCCTTTCGTTTTATACGTTTTCTTTGGGTTATTCTGTGCGGAATAACCCAAATTATGACGCGCAGAATAACTGTGCAACGTTAAAACAAAAGGAGAGTGCAGCATGAAAAAAATCGCATTTTTTGATACAAAACCGTATGACCGCACGTGGTTCGACATTCTGGCGAAGCACTATGAAATCGCGTACTTTGAAGAAAAGCTGAACCGCCACACGGCGACGCTGACAGACGGCTTTGACGCCGTGTGCGCCTTTGTGAACGACCGTGTGGACGCGGCCGCCATTGACCGCATGCACCGCTGCGGCGTGCAGCTTTTGGCACTGCGCTGCGCAGGCTTCAGCAATGTGGATATGCAGGCAGCAGCGGGCAAGCTGCGCGTGGTACGCGTGCCCGCCTATTCCCCACACGCCGTTGCGGAGCACACCATGGGGCTTTTATTGACGTTAAATCGCCGCTTGCACCGCGCCTACATCCGCACGCGCGATTTCAACTTCAGTATTGTGGGTCTGACGGGCATAGACCTCTACAAAAAGACCGTCGGTATCATCGGCACGGGGCGCATCGGCCGCGCATTTGCGGAAATCTGCCGCGGCTTTGGCATGCGCGTTTTGGCGTATGACAAGTATCCTGCGCCGGACTTTGAGTACGTTCCGCTCGATACACTCCTGCGCGAAAGCGACGTTATCTCCCTGCACTGCCCGCTCAGTGAAGAATCCTACCACATGCTCGACCGCAAAGCGTTTGACAAAATGAAAAAAGGCGTGTTTTTGTTAAACACCTCGCGCGGCGCGCTTATTGACAGCGAAGCGCTTTTGGACGCATTGAATAACGGCACCTTGCGCGGCGCGGGACTGGACGTTTACGAGGAGGAGGCGAAGTTTTTCTTTGAAGACCATTCCGACACCGCCGTACAGGACGACACTTTGGCGCTGCTCATCTCCCGCCCGAACGTCATCTTAACGGCGCACCAGGCGTTTTTGACCGAAGAGGCATTGTATAATATTGCGGAAGTGACGGTGCAGAACCTCGATGATTTCTTTGCCGGAAAGCCGCTTAAAAACGAAGTGTGTATCCGCTGTGCAGGAAATTGACCTGCCGCGAACGCACACTTTTCAACCGTTTTTTACTTTTCTGTGGAAATCAGGGCTTAATATTCCAAGCCGTACGGCCAATCGACCAAGCTGCCGATGTCGTAAATATGCGTATAGCCGTAGGATTCGAGCTTCATCGCCGCCATAAAGCTGCGGCGGCCGCTCTTGCAGTAAACAAGAATCGGCGTATCGAGCGTGGGGATCTTTTCCTCCGCGGTGTCTTCGTCAATGGTATCCACCGGGAAAAGCACGGCGTTTTCGGCGTGGCCCGTGATGTATTCGTCTTCGTCGCGCACGTCCAAGATCACGCAGTTCGGCTCGGTATCGATGATATGCTTTGCTTCCTGAAACGAAACCTTTTTATATGATTCTTCCATGGCATTCCTCTCGTCTTCACTGAAAAGCCCCGGGGCAAGTGCTCCGGGGCTTTGTTACGGATAAACTTAACTTAAATCTGAACCTTCTTGATGATCTCCTTGAGGCACTCAGAGCTATGTACAAGCGCGGCATGCTCGCTCTCGGTCAGCGGCAGGTTGAGCTTATTTACAACACCCTTGTGGCCGACGGTGGTGAGCAGGCTCAGGCAGACATCGCTGATACCGTATTCGCCGTTCAGCATGGTAGAAACCGTCATGTTGGTATCGATGCCGGAGAGGATGCACTTTACGATATGGCAGATAGAAATGGAAACCGCATAGAACGTTGCGCCCTTGCGCTTGATGACGTTGCCGCCGGACTTGCGCATATAATCCTCAACGTCCGCATAGTTGAGCGGCGGAATCAACATGCCGTCGGTGTTTTCCATAGCCTTCTGGTATGCGTTTGCCGGAATGTTGGAGATGTTCGCAACGGACCACGGCACGAAGGAGCTGTCGCCGTGCTCGCCCAGAACGTAAGCGTGTACGTTCTGCTGGTTGATCTGGTAGTACTCGGAGAGACGTGCACGCAGACGGGCGGTATCGAGGATGGTACCGGAACCGAGGATGCGGGACTCCGGAATGCCGGAGCACTTGCAGAACGTGTAGGTGAGGATATCAACCGGGTTGCTGACGAACAGATAGATTGCATCCGGTGCGTACTTCGTGATGTTCGGCGTGATGCTCTTGATGATGTTGACGTTCGTCTGTGCGAGGTCCAGTCTGGTCTGGCCGGGCTTACGGGCAATGCCGGACGTGATGATGACGATGTCGGAATCCTTTGCATCTTCATAGCTGCCCGCGTAAACGGAACATGGCGTGCAGAACGGAACGCCCTGACGGATGTCCAGAGCCTCGCCCTTTGCCTTTTCCTCGTTGATATCGATCATGACAATCTCGGAAGCAATGCCCTGCACGGTGAGGGTGTAAGCGATCGTGGAGCCGACGCTGCCGCTGCCGATAATGGTAATTTTATTCATAGTTCAAACCATCCTTTTTTCAGTATAGTTGCAGAATTTTGGATTATCGCTTTGATTATAGTATATTCAGGGGAATAAATCAAGTAATTTTCGGCGTTTTGGGCGCATTCTGCGGGCTTTTGGGGATTTTGTCAAAGCTGTGTCAAGCCCGTGCGAAAAAGTGAACAACATGCACGGACACCGCAGTCGTATGGCAAAACGCGCATGTCTTTGTGGCGCTTTTTATTTATTGTAGACCTTTTCCATGACGTAGGCAATGTTCGCGATGCCGCCGTCCTCGCGGTGGAACATGCCGTCAAACTTGCGGGCATAGAGAAATTTGCGCCCGAGGAATTCCGTTTCGAACCGGTCGTCGTCATCGCTTAAAATCTCCTCGCACAGTATCAGCGCTTCGTCTACGATGTACGCCGGAACAGCCTGCAGACCGTGACCGCCGTAAAACTTGTCGACGCCCTTAAGATATGTCGCAAGGTGTTCGAGGCTTTTCGCATACGTCTCGACCGTTGTGGAGCACGGCAAACCGAGCAGTGTGTTTGCGTTGCAGGCGTCGCCGGAATACAGCACGCGGCGGGCACGGTCCAGATAGGCCATGGTTCCCACGGTATGACCCGGCACGGCAATGGCCTCAATCTGCACGCCGCCGAGGTCGAACACGTCGCCGTCTTGAACAGGCAGCGTCTTCACTGCGCACGGCGGCACAACGTCTTCCTTTTTGGGCACAAACGCCCCCTCCGGCTTGCCGTCGCCCATCACAAATCCGTAACGCTTGTCGATGTCGCCGTGCTCGTACAAAAGCGCAACGTCCGCCGGGTTCACATAGCATTCCCCGTACTCAAACGATGCGCCAGCGTGATCCACATGTCCGTGCGTCAGCACAAGCGTAACGGGCAAATCGGTACATTCGCGTACAAACGCTTTCAAACTGCCTACGCCTGTAAGGCCATCGATAAGCAGCGCTTTTTCACTGCCTTCAATCAAATAGCAAAGCTCGCCGCCCAGACCGCCGATCTGCGTAACATTGTCAAAAATCTTTCGGCTTGTAAAAAACTTAGACAAAATAAGCGCCTCCTCCGTAAATTTGCGGCTCTGCCGCCTTTTTATAAAGCGGCTGCCGTCTGCGCCGCTTTCCTGCGTTTTTCGCTTTTATTATACGATATCGTTAAAAAAATGTCTATAAGAAAATCTCGGCTTACGGGACTTTTTACATTGCATTTAAAACAGATTTTTATCATACGGAAGTACTTTACAGCCCTTCTAACGGTAAACCGCGCTTTTTATCTGCCGTTTTACGAAAAAAGGCAAAAAAGCTCTTGCATTTTCTGGGGCTATGTGGTATGATTATGTCTGCGTTATTGGAGTTCAAGGCGAATCTATGCCCACCAATACGGTTCAGGCGGTTTCGCCGTACTATAATCCTACGATCGAGGAGGTGTCTACTGTGCCCAACATCAAATCCGCTAAGAAGCGCGTTAAGGTCGCTGCCGCAAAGACCCTGCAGAACAAGATGATCAACTCTCAGCTCAAGACAGAGATCAAGAAGGCTAACGTTGCTATCGAGTCCAATGCTGCTGACAAGGCTGAGGCTGTCAAGGTCGCTGTTAAGAGAATCGACCAGGCTGCTGCAAAGGGTATTCTGCACAAGAATACGGCTGCCAGAAAGAAGTCCGCTCTCGATAAGAAGCTGAACGCTGGCGCGTAATTTTCCCAACATCGCAATGCATTAGACGACTGCTTTCGGGCAGTCGTTTTGCATTTTACGGCACTTTTTAAAGAGAATAAGTAAGGCGGAAGCAGGCTTTTTCGGTCTGCTTCCGCCTTTTTGTTTTTGCTATGCCTCTGCACTTTTCTAACGACTTGCCACGCAAGTCGTTCAGGAAACCCATACGACTGGGTTTCCTACAATTTGAACGTCCCCCGGACGTTCAAATTTACTTTCCTAGTCTTTGGTTAGGCAAAAGGTATTTCGAGCTCTGCGGAGCTCGACCAAGGGCTCTGCCCTTGGATTCCGCAAGTTTTCTGAAGAAAACTTGACTAAAGACTTTATTCGTTCGCCCGTCGGCAGAATCTTCTTACCACAACGACTCAATAAATACCATGGCGTACAAAAAGATGCTGAACACGGTCGTTATCATGCCGATGGTAAGCCCGGCGACGGCGAGGCCTTTACCCCGCTGAAAGCTCTTCTTAATCTGTAAAAGCCCCAATGTAGAGAACACGATGCCGAGGATTGACAGCGGCGGGAATACACACATCAGCACAAGCGCGACGCACGAAAGCACAAAGCCCGCGACCGCGTAGCCGTTCATGCGGTTATTCATCGGCATCCCATACGGCCGGTAGGGCTGCACATATGGATTTTTCGGTTCTTCAAACTCCGAGTTCGGCGCAAGCTGTATTTTCGCTTCACTGCCGCAGTTTGGGCAGCAGCGCATTGTTTCCGGGTACACGGTGCCGCATTCATAGCATTGTACCATTTCTCCACCTCATTTTTGCTCTTTTCCCCAGTATATCGGGTTTTAGTAGCCTTGTCAATGCCCGTTTCTGTCCGCGGCGGACGGGCAAAAATGACAAATTTGCCCATGTGCAAAGGATTTTACGATTTTATGAAAAAATCTTTAAATCTCTATTGACAATCATATGATTATGTTGTATACTCTCATCATCACATAGAAGGAGATGAACAAAGTGGAGTGGACACTTCCCGGAACGGTGCTCTCCGTTGACGCAGACCGGCCGCAGGCGGCGGAGGAAGTTTTTTCTTCCCTGTTTTTAGCCGGCGGGCTGGTGCTTTCGCAGGTGACGCAGGTCACGGGGCTGGAGCCGTACATCATTCAAAACTGGGTGCGGCGCGGCTTTTTGGCACCGCCGAAGCAACGCAAGTACACGCGCCGCCAGTTGAGCCGCATCTTGATGATCAACGCGTTGAAAAGCACGCTTTCCATCGAGCAGATCTGCAAGCTTTTAAGCTACATCAACGGTGCGCTGGACGATGAAGGCGACGACACCATCGACGATACGGAGCTGTACGGCGCATTCGTGCTGGTGGCGGGCAGCGTGCAGAAGCACGGCTTGACCTCGGAAAGCGAAATGAACCGTTTGATTGCGGACGGCCTTAAGGACTACAAAGAGTCGATCCCCGGCGCGAAGGAACGGATTGAACAGGCGTTGCGCATTATGATCACCGCGTGGCGCGCCGCGCAGCTGCAAACCAAAGCGCAGGCCATGATGAACGCGCTCTAAGTGAGAGTGCAGATTTTGAAAAAGGAGAAATTTATGTTTGAGGAATTCAAGGGCACCGGGATTCCCATCCCAACGCCAAAAAAGCCGAGCGGAGACTTTTTAAAGAAGCTGCCGAAAATCGCGCTCATCGTCGTGATCGCCCTCGTACTGCTCGCCGTTGTGGCAAGCTCTTGGTACACCGTGAACGACAAGGAGCAGGCCGTTGTGACCACATTCGGCAAGGTGACGGACATTACGGATGCCGGCTTCCACTTTAAGCTGCCGTTCGGCATTCAGAAAGTGGAAAAGGTCAACGTGAATGTCTACCAGAAGATCGAGCTCGGCTACCGCAGCGTCGGTTCCGCCGATAACTTTGACATCATCGAAAGCGAAACGAAAATGATCACCGGCGACTACAACATCGTCGACGTGGAGTTCTTCGTGGAGTACAAAGTCAGCGACCCTGAAAAGTACCTCTACGGCTCGTATGACCCGGAAACGATTCTGCGCAACCTGCTGCAAAGTCAGGTGCGCAACGTGGTCGGCTCCGAAGCCGTGGACGCCGTTTTGACGACCGGCAAGGAATCCATCCAGATGCGTGTCAAAGAGCTTGTGTCCGAAATTTTGCAGGAATACGACATCGGTTTGACGCTTGTAGACGTAAAAATTCAGGACTCCGACCCACCGACCGATGAGGTCACGGAAGCGTTTAAGGCCGTGGAGACCGCAAAGCAGCAGGCAGAGACCGTGCGCAATGAGGCGCGCGCCTACCAGAACGCACAGCTCCCGCAGGCGGAAGCCAAAGCCGACGAGCTGCTGCGTAACGCCGAATATTTGAAGCAGAAGCGCATCAACGAAGCGACGGAGCAGGTCGCGATGTTCGAGGCCATGTACAAGGAGTACAGCCAGAACCCGGGCATCACGCGCTCCAGAATGTACTATGAAGCCATTTCCGAAGCCCTGCCGGACGTGAAGGTGTATATCGATACCTCCGGCGAAAACGGCGTGCAGAAGGTGCTGCCGCTTGAAAGCTTCACACAGGGCGATGTGACTACGACCGCCCCCGAAAAAGGAGAAGAATAACCGATGAAAAAGAAAACCGTGATCCTCTTGGCCGTGCTTATACTGGCGGCTGTGTGCCTCTTCAATTCCGTGTACACCGTGGAGGAAAACGAATACGGCTGCACCGTGCGGCTCTCTAAAATCATCTCGACGACCGATGAGCCGGGCCTGCACTTTAAAGTGCCGTTTTTGGACAGCGTGAAGTCCTTCCCAAAAGCCACCATGCTGTATGATATTCCGCCGAGCGAAGTGCTGACCGCCGACAAGCAGAACATGACCGTGGACTGCTACGTGCTGTGGAGCGTCTCCGACCCGTTGAAATTTTACCAATCGCTCGGCAACACGAGCGTTGCTGAGGAACGCTTAAACGCGCTGACCTACAACGCCCTCAAAACCGTAATGGGCACGCTTTCGCAGTCAAACATCATCAATATGGACGACGGCGCAGCGCGAAACGACATTTACGAGGGCATTACCACAAGCGTCGATACGCTTGCCGCAAACTACGGCATCAAGGTCGAAGACGTGAAAATCAAGCGCTTTGACCTGCCGGAGGCAAACGAAAGCGCCGTTTATGCCCGCATGATCTCCGAACGCCAGCAGATTGCGGAAAAATACACCGCAGACGGCAACTACGAAGCATCGCTCATCCGCAATGATGTCGATAAGCAGGTAAACATCATTGTCTCGAACGCGGAGGCCGAAGCCGCAAAATTGCAGGCCGAGGGCGAAGCCGAATACATGCGACTGCTCGGCAAAGCGTACAATACCGAGGATAAGCAGGAGTTCTACAAATTCACACAGGCGCTTGAAGCCTTAAAGAGCACCTTAAACGGCGACGAGAAGACCATTATCTTAGGCAAGGATTCGGACTTGGCACAGATTTTGACGAATCCGTAAAGCCTGATAGCCACCCCGGCAAAACCGGGGTGGCTATTCCCATATAAACGAGAACGGCACAGCCCGGGAGGAAGCCCAAGGCTGTGCCGTTCTCTATTCAAATCACATAGGAGTCTTATGATCTCAAATTATTCATCGAAGATGGAGACGATCTCGCCGTCTAAGATGCGGTTCATGTTCTTCACCGCGCAGAAGTTGCCGCACATGCTGCACGTGTCTTCCTTCTCCGGGCGGGAGGATTCGCGGTAGCGGCGCGCCTTTTCGGGGTCGATTGCGAGGTCAAACATCGCGTTCCAGTCAAGCTTCTTTCTGGCAACTGCCATTTCGTTGTCCCAATCCATCGCGTGCGGAACGCCCTTTGCGATGTCAGCCGCATGCGCTGCAATGCGTGCCGCGATGATGCCCTCCTTCACATCGTCCACGTCCGGCAGGCGCAGGTGCTCTGCGGGCGTGACGTAACACAGGAACGATGCGCCGTTCATGGCTGCCACCGTGCCGCCGATGGCGGAGGTGATATGGTCATAGCCCGGGGCGATATCCGTGACGATCGGGCCGAGCACATAGAACGGTGCGCCGTGGCACAGCGTTTTCTGAATCTCCATGTTCGCCGCGATCTGATTGAGCGGCATATGGCCGGGACCCTCGATCATGATCTGCACGTCTTTTTCCCACGCGCGCTTGGTCAGCTCGCCGAGCGTGATGAGCTCTTCAATCTGCGAAGCATCGGTCGCGTCCTGCAGGCAGCCGGGGCGGCATGCATCGCCGAGACTGAGCGTCACGTCATATTCACGGCAAATGTCGAGAATTTCGTCAAAATACTGGAAGAACGGGTTCTCCTCGCCGGTCATTTCCATCCATGCAAAAATGATGGAGCCGCCGCGGGAAACGATGTTCATCAAACGGCGGTTGCGTTTAAACTTCTTCGCCGTCTCTTTATTGATGCCGCAGTGGATGGTCATGAAGTCTACGCCGTCCTCCGCATGCATGCGCACAATGTCAATCCACTCGCGCGCAGTGATTTTGCCGAGCGCCTTGTGGTAGTAAACGACCGCGTCATAGATCGGCACGGTGCCGATCATCGCCGGACACTCGTGCGTCAGCTTGCGGCGGAACTTCTGCGTATCGCCGAAAGAGCTGAGGTCCATAATGGCCTCCGCGCCCATTTCGACCGCATGATTCACTTTTTCAAGCTCCATGTTAAGGTCGGTGAGGTCGCGGGACGTGCCGAGATTGACGTTGATCTTCGTCTTCAGCATGGAGCCGAGGCCGTTCGGCTCTATGCATGTATGCACCTTATTGCACGGGATGATGACCTTGCCCTCCGCCATGAGCGCCATGAGTTTTTTCGGCTCCAAGTGCTCTTTTTCGGCAACTTTCGCCATTTCCGGCGTAAAAATGCCCTTGCGGGCGGCATCCATCTGCGTTGTGTATTCCATTTTCTGTGCCTTTCCTAATGCGTGTTTCGGAACAAAAGAAAAGGGCATGTGATAATGACACATACCCGGATATTTCCGTTCCCTACGTTGGCATTATCCAAATCAGGTTATTCGGGTCGAGGGTCACACCCTCCTCTCAGCCCGTATACGAGCACCCCGTTTACTATTTTTTGCGTTTTCCGCGTATTTACTCTACCACGCCAAGTGCGTTTTGTCAAGATTTTGCCTGTGTTCTCGGCTTAGTGTCCGTGCACGTTAATCTCTTTCTCGCTCAATTTCGAATAAATAAGCTGCTGTCCGGAATAAAGGCTGAAATAGCCCGAAAACAGGAAGCTTACAAGCGCCGCGATCATGCAGAACAGTGCGCTTTCGCCGCCGAAGAGCTCTACGCTGAGCAGAATTGTCGCAATGGGGCAGTTCGTCACACCGCAGAACAGCGCCGCTATGCCGATGGCCGCGCCGAACGCGGGACTCAGACCGACAAGCAGCGCCAGCGTACCGCCGAGCGTGGCACCGATGAACAGCGTGGGCACGATCTCGCCGCCCTTAAAGCCTGCGCCGATCGTGATGGAGGTAAAGATTATCTTGAGCAAGAATGCCTCGGGACGCACGACGCCCTCTTCAAAAATGCGCTCGATGACGTCCATACCGCCGCCGTTATACGCGCGCGTACCGACAAGCAATGTGAGCAAAATCACCACAATGCCGCCGACCGCCGCGCGGAGAAATTCGTTTTTAAAAAGCTTTTTGAAGAGCTTTGCGCCGCTGTGCATCGCCCAGCAGAACAGCATACTGGCAACCGCACACAAAATGGCGATGACGAGTACACGCCACATTGTGGAAATGTCAAATGCCGGGACATTTTCGACGAGAAAATGCTCCGGGGCAACGCCCATAACCAGCGCCAGTGCATAGGCAGACGCAGAGGACACGATGCACGGGAACAGCGCCGAGGTACAGAAGCGGCCGACGCTGACGACCTCTATCGCGAAGACACATGCCGCCATCGGCGTGCCGAATACCGCCGCGAACACGCCGCTCATACCGCACATGGTGAGAATGTGGCGGTCTTCCTCATTTAAACGGAACAGCTTGCCGAAGAACGTCGCCACGCTTCCGCCGATTTGGAGCGCCGCGCCCTCGCGGCCCGCGGAGCCGCCAAGCAGGTGTGTAATCGTTGTGCCGAGGAAAATAGCCGGCGCAAGCAAAATGGAAACACCTTTATTGCTGCGTACACCCTCGAACACCTCGTTCGTGCCCACGCCGGAAACGCGGCAAAGTTTATAAACGCCCACAATGGCCAAACCGCCGACGGGCAGCAAATATAAAAGCCATGGGTTAGCGCCGCGCATGGCCGTTGCCCACGCAACGGATTTTGCAAACAGCGCGCCGACGAAGCCGCCAAGCCCGCCGACAAGCAAGCCTAAAACGCCCCACCGCAAAAACGCCGCAATGTACGCCCACACGTTTTCCGCAAGCGAGCGAATTTTCTCTTTGTTCTCCATTGTTCTTTCCTCACTCAGTTCATGTCTTTATTGACAAATAAAGTTTTTAATCAACTTTTTTTCAAAAAGTTGGTCGAGCTCCGCAGAGCTCGAAATCCTTTTGTCTACCAAAAATCAGGACGGAAGGACGGAACTTCCAGTGGACGTTCCGTCCGTGGGAGACCCAAT
>OIDV01000539.1_pt1 | contig 14048 bp, 16 predicted proteins | sample 1581661 | NCBI WGS metagenome assembly OIDV01 (sample SAMEA3882516, study PRJEB24775) | human gut metagenome | biome: human-associated habitat; feature: intestine environment; material: feces | place: Netherlands | collected 2009/2010
CCACACCGTGCCGGAGGCCGAGTGGATGCTGCCCGACGGGACGGTCGGATCGGCGGCCGTTCCGGTGTTTGGCGTGCCTTTGAGCACGGCGATGGCAGCGGTCTCGATGTTCTGACCGTTCCGCGTGTATTTGAGACAGACGAGGTCGTTGCGGTTCCGGCCGCTCACGCCGCTTTCGATGGTCGCGGTCTCAGCCTCGGTGACTCGCGCGTATCGTCCTTCGACCACGAGGTTGAGGACTGGGATCAGCGCATGGTTGGCGTCCTGCATGGTGACCGCGGGGAATTTCCCGTCAGCCCCCTGCAGCAGGTAGCTGCCGTTGCCTATGACCCCGGCTTGCATGGCGCCCATGTCGCCGCTGGTGATGTGCGGTGTGCCGCCCTTGCCTGTGATGAGCGTGGTGGTCATGTCAGTCCTTTCCCTCGGTAAGCCATGCCGTGTAGGCCGTGTCCTGCGTGGCGGCGAGTTTCTTGAATTCCTGCTGGCATGAGGTGCATGCCAGTGCCTCCTGCGTCACTCCGTCCGCGGTGGTGTGTTTGATCTGGTGCCAGTCGCTCGACGTGCGCGGATCTCCGTCGGTGAGGTATGCGCTGTCGTGGCAGCGGTCGCATGTGTATTTGGTGATGTTCGTGGTTTTTGCCATGATGTTCCTTTCAGGCGAGTCTTTGCCAGACGTGTCCGCCGATGATGGTGTGGATTTCCTTCCATGTGCCGCCCTGGTCGTTGGGGTCTCCGGCGACGCACCAGTAGAGCGAGCCGATTGGGTGTGCGGCGAGGAAGGATGCCGCTGTCGCGCTGGATTGCGCGGTGATGGTGCCGTCCGGGCCGATGGTGATGGTCGTGCCATCGGGTTTGACGCCGCCGAGGGTGGCGGTGGATGCCACTGGCAGCGTGTACTTGTTCGCGCCGGACTGGATGCCGTCGAGCTTCTTCTTGTCTGCGGCGGCGAGGAGCCCGTCCGCCGATGATGTGGCCTGTGCGACGGTGATGGCAGCCGTCTCGTCGGTGCGGGTCACTGTGATGGGATCCGATGCAGTGATGTCCAAGATTCGCGCCTGCGCCGCGGCCAACGCGTTCTGCGCCGTGGTGGTGGCCGTGTCGGCTTTTACGCCGTCCTGTTTGGCGAGGTCTCTGGCGCCTCCGATTTCGGCCGAGGCGTCGGATGCGGCCTTGTTGGCTTCGGTGGCGGTTTTGCGGACCGTTTCGAGGTCGGCGGCGGTCACATCGGCGCTGAACGTCCAGTTGGAGAGGGTGAGGCCGCTGCCGGCGTAGTAGGCGTGGCCGTCTCCGGAGCTTGACCCACCGCCGCCGGTCTCGCCGGTCGATTCCGTGGATGCGGTGGTCGCCTCGTAGGTTACGGTCGGGATGCCGTCTTCGATTTTGATGATTTTTTTGGTGATTTCGGCGGTGACCTTGATGCCGGTGGTGTTGTCGCGGCCGGTCACGGTGTCGCCCACGTCGAGGTCGATGCCGTCGGTAACGTCCACGTCGATGCTGCCTGTATCTCGCAGCTCCTGGAGCTTTGTCTTGCCTTTGGTCTCGAGTTCGGCGGCGTCGGCGTTGCTGAGCTCGTAGACGCTTGTGCGCTCGTCCGCGCCTTTGATGGTCTGCGTGTGGCTGAGCGTGCCTTTCTGGTCGGCGTACCAGTGGACGACGATCCTGTCCTTGAGTTCGCCCTTGCCGAGGCAGATCAGGTGGTTGATCGGATGCGAGGCGAGGGTCGCGTCGAAGTCGATGAGGTCGGAGTCGATGAGGTCGCCGGCGGCCGTGATCGGCGGCGCGTCGACCGTCACGCCGTTCTGCGCTGCGGTGATGCGCAGCCGCAGTCCTGATGCGCGTAGCATCTTGGACAGGCCGCTCCACGCGTCGCAGTACCGGTCGAACTGCCAGTTTGCGGTTTTGGACGTGCCTTCCGTGACGGTGATGATGTCCTGCAGTCCGATACGGGAGATGACGGTGCGCAGGAGCGTGCCGATCGTGCCGCTCATGGTCAGGTAGTCCTTGCCCTTGTCGGGTTCGAGGATCTTCGAGGCGAGCAGGCCGTGCCAGTCGCGACCGTGGTAGGTGAGCTCGCCTTCGCCGCCGGTGACGCTGGTCTTCACGTCGTCGACGATGCCGCCCCAGCCGGTGCCGTCGACCCACCATCGGCAGCCTGGTTCCAGGCATGCCGGGCATTGGAGGTCGAAGTCGTTCTCCACCGACCCGTATGCCAGGTCGAGCGTCCATGAGGCGTACGAGCCGGACGGCGTGCCGTTCGTGTCGGTGACGATCAGGTCCATGGCGGTTCGCTCCTCTCTTCGATGGCGGTCAGGTCGAATTTGAATCCGCCGGCCCAGCTGATCGTGCTCGTGCCGGGCGGCAGCGGTTCGAAGATGTAGGTTCCGGATCCGCGTCCGGTTCCGCGCACGGCTTTGCCGAAGAGGTTGGTGCGCAGGCCGGTGTCCGAGATCATCGTGACGGTTCTGCTATCGGAGGCCGCGTCAATCTCGAGGCGGCTGCCAGCCGGTATGGTCGCGTCGACCTCGTACCGGTTCGTGCCGATGATGATGTACGGGTTGACGCACGGGCCGAAGATCGTGAGCTTCACCGGCTGCGGCATGCCGGTCGCGTTGGTCACGGTGTCGAGGATGCTCATGCCGGCGTAGTCGTGCGGGTAGTCGTACGGGTAGTCGAGGTCGCCGCCGGCCTTGTCGGCTCGCGGGTCGTGGTGTTCGGTGGTCCCGCGCCGCCACACGCCGTCTGCAAGCACGATGGTCAGCTGCGTCTCGACCATCGTGGGCGTGATGGACTGCGGTTCGCTCTTCGCGATCCACGCCCTGGTCTCCCATTCGCCGTCGGCGACGAGCGTGCCTGGCGTGCCGGCGGCCATGTCGGCGTCGGCGAGGCGGCGCAGCAGGTCGAGCGTGCCGGTCAGGCCGCGTGCGCCGATGCTGTAGTCCCAGACGCGGCCGCGCAGTCCGGCGAGCGTTTCGCCGTACAGAGGCCCTTCGAAGCCGATTCGCTCACCTGTGGCGGCGCACGCGTATTCAAGCGATTGCACTTCTCACCTTCCTTGCGAAGTCGCGGTCCCCTATCGTCGGCGTGTACCTGGCGATGATCGATCCGAGGTCGTCGTGCAGCGATTCGACGGCCGCGATGAGTTCCCGCAGATCGCCGTCGCCGGCATTGGCGCCGGTGCCGGCCGTGACGTTCAGCCTGCCGGTCTTCGACCAGTCCGCGTCGGAGAGGCTCATCGTGGAGACGAGCGAATCCATGGAACGGCTGACCACATGCGCGGAATCGTCGATGCCCAATGCCATGCCACGTCCGACCATCACGCCGACCTCGTCGCGGAACACACGCGACGGGGAATGGATGCCCAAAGCGTTCTTGGCCTTGTCCACCAAGCCCGACAACGCGTTGGTGATGCTGGAATACAACGAGCCGACCATTCCTGTGATGCCGTTGATCAATCCCTGGATGATGTTGCGTCCCGCGCTGACGAGCCAGCTTCCCGCGCCGGACACCGCGCTCCGGACGGTTCCGCCGATTCCGCTCACGACGCTCCCGACACGGCCAACCATGTTGCTTACGGTGCCGACGATGCCGCCCCAGACGCTCGACACAATGCTTCCGACGCCATTCCACAACGCGGCCCACACGCTCCGGATTGTCGCGCATGCGGCGGATACCACTCCGCTGACCATGCCGATGCCGGCGGAGACGACGCCTTGGATGCCGCCCCACACTGCCGACACGATGCCCTGGATGGCCGACCACGCGGCGCTCCAGTTCCCGTTGACGACCGCGAGCGCCAGTTGGATGATGCCTTGGATGACGGCGAGTGCGGTGCTGATGACTGTGGCGATGATGGTCCATGCGCCTTGTACGACGGTGGATATGGTGTTCCAGAGTCCGTTCCAGACCGTGCTGATGATTGTGACGGCGGTTTGGAAGATGGTTTGGATGTTCTGTATTCCGGCTTGCAGGAGTGGTGTGATGGTGGTGATGAATGTTTGGATGCCGGTGATGATCGCGGTGAGCGCGGTCATGATGATGGGGCCGATCGTGTTCCAGACGTTTTGGAGGACGGTGGTGATGAGTGTCCATCCGGTTTGCCAGATTTGTTGGATTTGGCTCATGGTCTGGGTGATGAATATGGCGATGGCTTGCAGGATTGGCTGGCATGCGGTGCTGATCTGGTTCCAGATTCCCATGAACCATGTGGCGAAGCTGTTCCAGAGTCGTTTGCCCGTTTCGGTTTGGGTGAAGAACCATGTCAGTGCGGCGACGACCGCGCCGATGGCTACGACAAGCATGCCGATCGGATTCGCATCCAAGGCAGCGCTGAATGCCAATTGCACGGCGGTAGCAGCCTTGGTCACCGAGCTCCACGCCGATTGGGCGGCCTTGACGATATTGAACGAGCTGGCGAGTTGCTTCAGGCCGCCCGCGCTTCCCACGTCGGATAATTTGCCGATCAGATCGAATGCGGCCGTGGCGGTCTTCTCCACGCCGGAGGCGGTCGCGGAGATGGCCTTCAGTCCGCCGGAAACCGTTTTCAGCCCGGTCGAGACGATGTCCCAGCCCTTGACGGCGAGCAATGCGACGGCGATGGCTTTCAGGGCGCCGGACACCAGCGCGCCGTTCTGCTGCGCCCACTGCCCGACCGACTGCAGCCAGCCGCCCACGGTCATGAGCACGCCGGTGAGCGTGTCGAGGACCGCCGCGAACCGCTGTGCCGCCAATCCCGCCGTCTGCCCGGAGTTGTCGAAGCCGAGCGCCTGCGATGCGGCCGAGACGAGCGCCGTGGCCACCGATGCAAGTCCGGTGGCGAGGTTCGCCAGCGCATGCAGGAAGGGCTGGAGAGCACCTGTCTCGATGAACGTGTTGACGAACGTCTTCGCCCATCCCGCGGCGTTGGCCAGGGACTGCGCGGCCGATGCGAGCAGATTCCCGAGCGCGGAGACGATGCCGCCGAATCTCGAGGAGGCCTCGCCGCCGAGGTTCAGTTTGGAGGTCAGCGAGACCATCGCGGCAGCCAGGCCTGACAGCTGCGCCCTGAGGCTCGTGACCGATGCCATGAGCATCTGGATCCCCGGCAGGTTCCGGACGAACGTGGAGAATGAGGCGAGCTTCGCCTGCGCTGTGGGGATTGCCTGCTCCAATCCCTTCTGCAATCCCGCGCCGACTTTCTCCAGCGTCGGTTTCACGGCGGCGGTGAACGAGTCGATGAGCGGTATGGCCTGGTTGAACAGGCCTCGCAGGCCGTTGAGGACCGGCGTGGCCGCGGTCTCGCCGAGTCGGCTCAACGCGGCCTTCACGTTGGCCAGGGCGCCGGCGAACGTGGTGCCGGCGCTCTGGGCGGCGCCGCCCAATCCTTCCTGCATGGCGTCGGCGAAGGTCTGGAAGTCGATCTTGCCGTCCGAGACCATGTCGGACACTTCGGCGCTGGTCTTGTCCAGATGCTTGCCGAGCATCTGGAGGACAGGGATGCCGCTCGACATGAGCTGGAGCATGTCGTCGCCCTGGAGTTTTCCTCGCGCGGCGACCGATCCGAAGATCGTGCCGATGTCGGTGAGGCTTCTGCCGCTGATCTGCGCGGTGTCGGCCACGGTCTTGAGGACCTTGGTGAGCTGGTCGCCTTCCTTGATGCCGGAGGCGGACAGGCTGGCCGCCACGGTCGCGGCGTCGCCCAGTCCGAACGCGGTGCCTTTGACGGAGGCGAGCGCGTCGTTCATGATTTCGGTGACGCTGGCGCTGTCGTGGCCGAGGCCTTTGAGTTTGGCTTGCGCGTTCTCGATGTTGAGGGCGCGGGTGAAGCCGCCTTTGGCGGCCAATGCGGTGATGCCGCCGGCGAGGGTGACGATCGCGCCTGTGCCGACCTTGCCGATTTTGCCGAATGCTCCGCCGATTTTCGAGATGAGGGTGTTGGAGCTTTTCTTGGAGGCTTTGTTGACGGCGTCGCCGATGTCGCCTTCGATGCTTTTGCCGAATCCTTTGCCGGATGGTTCGACGTGGACGTATGCGACGCCTATGTCCTGTGCTGCCATCGTGTTTCCTTATTCGTAGGTTGGGATTCCGATGGCGGTCGGAGTCAGAGGTCGTCGTTGATGTGGAAGTAGGCTTTGAGCCGTTCCCTGTCCTCGCGTTGACGGCGGGTGAGGTTGTGCGTCGGGGTTGGCGGGCGGAGCGGGTCGTGCTCGTGGTCGAACCATGGGCGTTTGCGTTGTCCGGACAGCGTCCAGACCGCCTGTTCGGCTCCGTCGGGCGCGTAGACGGCGTTCTGCAACGCCATCCACGAGTGGCTCGTATGGTCTTTGAGGATTTCGCGGGTCAACGCCCAGGCGAGTCCCCAATCGACTCGTGGACGTTGGCCTTCAACCCATTCCCGGAAGCGTACGGGCCTGTAGATCTGCCCGTACGCTCGGATCCAGTCGTAGGCTAGCGCCGCGCGGTGGTTGTTCCAGAGGTGGGCGAGGTAAACGCTTTTGGGTCCAGTCCGGATTCGTCGGCCCACGCCTTCACCGTGGCGATGAGGTAGGCCATCGGGCGTTTGGTCTTACGTAGCGCGGTCCAGAAGTTCGGCTGCGCGTTCTCGAAGTATGCGAGGAACGCGGCCATGCACGCGCTGGTCTCCTCGTCGGAGAGCGTCGGCCTGCTCTTGACCAGGAGGATGGCCTGCACGAGTTCGATGGGCAGTTCCGCGTTGTTGAGGTTCGGCAGGTCGAGTTTCGCTCCGGCGACCTCGAGGTGCACGTCGGGCTTGAGCTCCTCCGCGTCGGTAAGGTCCACGTCCACGACATGGTAGGTGTTGTCGCTCATTTCGTCTCCGTTTCATGGTTATCGGCGGTTATGGGTAATGGTCCCGTGCGGCCGACCGCCATCGGCCGCACGGGAAGAATCAATGGGCTACTTGGCGTCTTCGGTGACGAGGCCCCATGCGTGGAACTGTTCGCCGTTAGTGCCCTTGAGCATCTTGAACGTCATGCTGAAGTTCATGATCTCGCTGGATTTCAGGCTCACGTCGTCGCGGTCGGAAACCTTCGCGTTGGTGCCGTACAGGAGGAAGGGGCGGTCCTGCTGGTCGAGCGCGACCAGGACGAGGATCCATTCCTTCTTCAGGCCGGCGCCCTTGATGCTGATGCCGCCGTCGGATTCCACGTCCACGTCGAAGTAGGCGGATACCACGTCCTTGCGGCCTTCCATCGCGGCGAGCTGGAGCGTCCAGTAGCCCGGGTCCGTGTCGGACAGGACGATGTCGCCGTTGTGCGCCTTGTAGTCGGTGCTGTCGCCCGGCTCCGGATGCTGGACGGCGGCGTCCAGTTCACGCCGGTCGGCGCGACGAAAGTGCTGTCGCCCTTGGGGAACAGGAACAGCGCGTAGTTCTTGATCAGACGCACGTTGCCGGCGGTATTGCCGTTGGACACGTACCCATAGTCGGTCGATCCGAGCCCGTCCTGCAGGCTGGTTTCGGATGCCGTCTGTTCGACGGCGATGGGTTCTTCGTTGCTGTCAGACATTCCTGTCTGCACCTCGCTTCCGTTCTGCGTGTGGCGGCACGTCTTTGCTTGTCTTTTCTTGTGTTTTCAGTTCAGGCGACGGATACCTCGAGCAGGAGCACGCCGTACGCGCTCACCAGTCTCTTGTCCTCGTCGGTCATGCGTACCGGCCCGGATTCCAGTGACGCGCTGATGAGCGGCGCGACGGTTCCGAGCCTGATGATCTCCCTCGCGATTGCCGCCCACAGGCGGGCGGCCTTGTCCCAGTCGCCCGTATGGTCCTCTCTCATGCAGCGCACGCTCAGCCGCAGTCGCACGGCCTGGGAGATGGGAGTGCTCATGCCTTGCATGGAGTCGGCCAATGTGGCTTCGGTGAAGGGAGGTTCGAGGTCGTTGCGTTCGATCGTGTCGAACGTCACGTCCGGGAACAGCTCCCGCAGCCTGGGCAGGAGCAGCGGCTCCGTGCGCCGTGGGGTGATGGGGATGCTCATACGCGCATCCTTCCGAGCGTGTCCTCCAATGTGCCGTGCGCCTTCTCCACGGGTGCGGGGCAGAGGATGGCCACGCCGTTTCGGTTCGCGCCGTTATGGTCGCGAACCATGCACCGGCTGTCGGTGACGGCCTCGTTGGCGGCGTCGCGCATGCGGCCCCGCAGGGTCTCGTTCTTCAGCACCTGCTGGCTGAATGCCTTTCGGTTGAACACGAATCTGCATCGTTTGGCCATGGGTTATCCTTCCCGTTCGCCCACGGTGATGACGTCGCCGATGTGGCGTCCGTGGAGGTTGTTCCACACTTGCGGTTTTCCTTTGACGGGCAGGAGGATGCCTCTGACTTTGATCAGGTCGGTGGCTTGGATGCCTGTCGGCTGGCTACCGCGGATGTGGATCGTGTATTCGATGGTCTGCGGGCTGGCGTTCTCCTCGGTCTGGTCGGTGGTAGAGGTTGGCGCGACCATCGCCTGGAACGTGCCGACGCGGACGGGTTTGCCCTGGATGGGGTTGCCGTCCGTGTCGGTGGTGGACTGGCCGCGCCACACTTCGATGGTTTCCACTAGGACGTCTCCCCCGTTGCCATGTCGACGCTGAACGCGCGCTGAGCGTTGATGCCAAGGATGCGTTTCTCGTCGTCGCGCAGCCAGAGATCGCCGGTGGGCGCTCCGAAACTGTATTGTTCGCTGAAGCTGCCGGTGGTCTGGTTCATCTGCGTGATGCCGCCGGGAATGTCGTACGGGTCGGCCTGCATGATTCTGCGGACGATGTCGCAGGTGATCTTCGTCAGCAGGCGTGGCCGTTCTTTTTGGAGACGTTGCCAGTTCGGGGAGCGTTCCTTGATGTAGTCGGTCACGTCCGCGAGATGCGTGTCGGCTTTCTCACGTTCCTCGTCGGTGAGTTTGTGCCACCTCTGTTCGAGGTCGTCGGAGGTGGCGAACACGTCTGGTTCGACAGTCATGTCGGACTCCGTCAGGCGGTGAGCAGGACGAAGCGGTTGATGTCGCGGATACGGAACCCGACTTCGATTTCGATTCGGACGGCGAACATGTTGTGCTCCCACAGGTTTACCTGCTTGCCGTCGATGGTGATGGACGCCTGGTCGGAGATGCTGGTCTGCATTCCTTCGACGGAGCCCCATGCGGCGGAGGAGAATTCTCCGCACACGCCGAGGATCTCTGCCTTGGCAGGTCCCGGTGTATCGGATACGGCGGGCACGTGAACGCCCTTGCTGATGTAGGTGCGGTTGCCGAGCACGGTGCTCACGTCGGAGGCGGCGGTGCCGTTGAGGAACAGGGGGCGTCCGTTGTTGTCGGTCGCCTGACGGAGCACACTGCGCCCCTGGGTGCTCAACGCCCAACCGTCCACGGTTCCATCCGCTTCGGACACGAGGTCGTCGGCTTTGTTCAGGTTCTTCCACACGTCCTTGCCGATGCTGACGGTCTGCGCGCTCTTCAGGGTGTCGAAGTCCGCTCCCGGAGCGTCGACGAGGCCCATGATGGTCTTGTCAAACGTGCGGGCGATGGCTCCCGGCCCCTTCGCGACGACTTGGTCGTAGAGAGCGCCGAAGTCTCGGCGGAACTGGTTGGAGAACGGCATGATGACCGCGATGGTGTACGGCAGCATGTCCTTCTTGCCGAAGGTGACGCCGCTCTTCGGCTTCTCCGCACCCTCATTGACCCATGCGGCCTCCGGGTCGCCGATGATGATCGGCACGCGAGCACCGTTGCCGGGCAGTTTCATCTCCGGCACGAGCTGCATGAACGCGCTCTGGTATTTTGCGGTCTGCCAGATCTCCGCCTGGGTTTCAGGGGTGAGGTCTAGACCGTTGCTTTTTCGGGTCATGGACGGATCTGTCATGGTTTGTCCTTTCAAATGAATGTTGTTTTGCTGGTTGGCTCACAGGAGCGTGTTGCTCATGGCGTTGACGAAGTCCTCGCGGCTGGAATGTTTAGCCTTGGCCTGTCCGGTGCGGGCGCTCTGGTCCGCAACCGTGCCGCGGGAACGCATGTCGGCGAACACCTTCATGAGTTTCTCGGCGTATTCGCCAATCTGCTTCTCGTCGTCGCCCGCGAGGACGCTCGGGTCGGTGATGCCGTGTTTGGCCGCGACGTTGGCGCGTATCGTGGAGAGCTCCTTCTCGTGTTCGGCCTGTTTGGCTTCGCTTTTGAGCTTCTCGTTCTCCTCGAGCGCCTTGGAGAGTTTCGATTCGAGGTCGGCAGTCTGTCCGGCCTTCTCCTTGAGCTCCTCGTAGTCGCTTTTCCTGCCGCGTTCCCTGCCGAGACGCTCGTTGATTATGCGGTCGACTTCCTCCTGGGTGAAGGTCCTCAGCTTCGCGTTGTTCACGTCCTTTGGGGCCGGAGAGTGCTGTTCCGGCTCCTGTTGGCCGTCCGCGCCGGTCTGGTTTTCTTCTGCCATGGTTGGTGGCTCCTTTGCTTGTTCTTGGTTTCCACGCCTGACGCCGGCGAGTTGACGGCCATTCTTGTTGGTTTCGCGCATGGCTGCGCCCCGCCCCATCGCTGGGGTGTGAAAGGTAAAAGAAAAGCCATCACGTTTCGACGTGATGGCTTTCTGGGATTCAGAGATTTCCCAGCGCTTTTCTTCGCGCGTATTCGGACCGCAGCTCGTCGGTCGACACATAGTCGCCGACGGACCAGCGCTTCTTTCCTTCGTTCCTGACCCATTCATATTCGTCCTGTGGCATGGAGATATCGCCATACTTGCGTTTGATTTCCGCAAGATGGCGCTCATCGGTGACTTCCTTCAAATCACCGGGCATAAACGTGAAACGGTCGGAACGATCCATAGGCTCAATCATAGCAGTCTCAGATAAACGATCGGTCTGCCGTCGGATGCTCCAAGCCCTTCGAAACGAAGAGCCCTTCCTCTCGGCAGAAGAATTTCGTATTCTCCCGGATGCTGAGTGATCGGCTCCACATACACGCCGGCGCTTCCCGGCGGTACCAGGATTCTTGTGGCGATGCGGTCTTCCCCATCAACGTCAATGCCTCCCTCCTTGATGCTGGTGGCCATGTAGCCGATGTGTTCGAAGGTGCGACCGGTATTCAAATCGAAAAGCGACTCCATGTCGTTGACGTGGAACGTCGACAACCGCATCTGCCTGTCGACCGTGAAACGTTCTCGGGTGATATGGTCGGATATCGCTTCGTCGATGCATTCGACCTGATGGATGACGTCTTTCGACGGGTTTCGTCCGCCGAACAGGTAGCCGTTGATACTTTTGTAGCTGTCTCCGGTCCAATCCATCAAAGCCGCGATCTTCTCGTCGTTGGAGAATCTATCTCCAGGCATCCTGACGCTATAATCCGACAATCTCGATAGTTCGGAAGCGCTGATTGGAATCGATTTGCCGCTCCATCGAATCGTCGGTTGGGCAGTCACACCATCATTGACCTCATCGTGATAGATGCGTCTCAATTGGGCTAGCGTGTCACGCCAGTCGCCGTCATCGCCGGCCGCAGCCTTGGCTGCCTGGTACATTTCACGATACTTGTCCGGATCGTATCCTTTGAGTTTGCTGCTGCCCCAGCTTGGCACGATGTCGCAGTCGCAGTCCGTATGGTATTGCATCTGCCGTCCGGCGGTGTCCTCGCTCAGGTAGGCGAAGCCACGCGAGGCGAGCATAAGGCAGAACGCGCATGTCTTAGCCCCTCGCGGCACACGCGCCCAGCGAGGCTTGGTGGGATCGTTGGCCACAGCCCTCTGCATGGTCAGCCGCCCGACGGTCTGAATCAGATTCTGCACGTATTCCAGCGCCTGCTCCTCGTCAGCGAACGTGGGCCACAGGTCGTCGATGGTTATTCCGGCGTTGTTGTGAACGGCTCCGTTTTCATCTGGAATGACATCCTTGTAGTGCAATCCCATGAAGTCAGTGTTGTTGAAACCGCCTTCCATCTGCCAGACCGCGCGGTCGGCGGTGATGGAAGGCGGCTCGTATTCCGGCATATCGATTCCGCCGTACTGCGCCCACAGGTCGCGTACGTGGCCGTAGTAGTCGGATGCGAGCCTGCTGGCGGCGTCGGCATACCGGTTGATCTCCGCTTTGATGAGCTCCTGGCTTTCACCGTCCCAGACGAGGCCCGAGACACTGTTGCCGGCCTCCTTCTGCAGGCGGCTCATGGTGTCCGTGTAATCCTCGTACAAATCATTGAGGTCGAGTTCAAGCCTTCTGCGTCGTTCCGGCGGCAGGTTCAGACTGTTCGGGCTCATTCATACCGCCTTCCCTCGCCGCCGTATCGGTCTGCTGCTCCGTCTGTTGGCGCATGCCTCGAATCTGATCGAGTACCTGACCGGCCTGGGCCTTGCGCTGGTCGGCCTTCAGCCGGACGATCTCGCTTCGGCTCAATCCGGCGCGTGTCATGCCGACCTCGCTGTTGGCGAACGAGTCGATGCTGCCGGCGAGTTTGCTGAATGCGTCGGCGCTCATGGAGCTTGACGGAGTGTTGGGGTTCTTCCAGTCGACCTGCAGTTTCATCAGCTCCTCGTCGGGCACGGATGGATCCTGCATCCGTGCCACAAGACGGGCTGCCTGCAGGATCGATTCGCCGAAATCGCGGTCGCAGTGGCGCGCCTCGATAATCAGGTCCTCGCGTTGTGCCTCGGTCGCGTCGGCGGACGTCGGGTTCGCGTCGGACACGATGCCTAGCGAGCTGGCTGGAATGTTCATCGCACTGGCGAACATCGCCGCCCAACTTTTCAGCATCGTCAGATGCGGGTCCATACTCGACGCGGCCAGTTGCGTCACGGTCGGGGACTGCCCGTCGATGTCCTTGCTGATCATGTTGTAGCGACCCATATAAAGCTTTAACGCGTCGTCCGTGCCCAACGAGGCGAGTTCTTCGGAAGTGCCTGTCAGCAGGATTTTTGGGAACGCGTAGAATTCGGCATTCGCTTCGGCGCGCACGATGGTGCGGTTCGCGCCGTCGATGATGGCCATAGCGTCCCGGCTGATGCGGGAGCGTCCGAACGGTTTGACCTCGGTAGCCTTGTAGGCGAGGCGGAACACGCTGCACTCGTTGTCGATGGTGGGTTGCTCATCGTCCACGCGCCACCAGTAGCCGAGACGGCGCTGCACGCTGATGTTGCGGTCGGGCATGTAGAGCACGAGTCCGGTGGCCTCGTTGTTGTCGTCAACGTCGGTGATGGCCATGCACGCCCTGACCCGCCGGTTAGGGTAATCCCAGACGGCGGCCGAGCTTTCCGCGGTATGCGTGCGGATGAGCGGTCTTCCTTCGAAGTCCTGGACGACGCTGAGGAACGAACAGCCGTGAATGAGCGCAGTCTGGATGGCCTGCTGCAGAACGCTAGTGAATCCGATGCGGCTCATGAAGTCCTGCAGTTCGAATGGGTCGTCCACGCCCGGCGAGACGAATCCCTCGAACACGCAAAGCTCGGCGAGCATATCCACAGCCTTGCGTGCCCACCCAAGCGGCGTGTAATGATCCTTGATGGACTTCGGCACAGTCAGTCCAAAATCGACCAGTGGCTCCTTGGCTTCGTAGTAGGCGGTGAGTGTTCGGTTGCGGCTCGCGTGGCGCGTCCATACCTCGGCGAGTTCGCGCAGCAGCGCGTTCTCCTCACCGGAGAGTCCGTCGATGTGCGTCGGCACGACGAGTTTCGGTACCGTTCCGGCTCCTCCCGTAGGTTTCCACCCGTCCGGCGCTGCCGTTGTCTGGATGTCGCTCATTTAGATTCCTCCGATGATCTGTCGTCTTCCGGGATGTCGGAGCGTCGTGTACGCCCCGTACAGGGCGAGTGTGGTGGACACGAGCGGCGTGATGTCGACATCACTGCCGAGTTTGTTCCAAGCGATCGCGCCGGACTGTCCTAATGGACGCGTGGTCGCACCCTTGACGGCCGCAGCCAGCTGCGGCTGGTATTCGTCCCGCGGGTGCTTGAGCGTTCCGGCTTTGAGCATGTCGAGGAACCGGCCGCATGCGCGGCCCATCTCCTGCATGTTCGTGACCGTGACCTTCACATGTGCTTTCTTCAGTTCCGGCAGCAGGCTCATGGCGGGCGACTGCGCGTCGATGACCACGCTGGCGGTCTTCGGCCAATG
>OIDV01000544.1_pt1 | contig 13969 bp, 7 predicted proteins | sample 1581661 | NCBI WGS metagenome assembly OIDV01 (sample SAMEA3882516, study PRJEB24775) | human gut metagenome | biome: human-associated habitat; feature: intestine environment; material: feces | place: Netherlands | collected 2009/2010
TGCATCCACTTTATAACCCTGAATTGCATATTGTGGCATATTGGTAATAAATATAATAACAACTTCATTGTCCTTCTCGCGGATTCTCTCTGCCGTTGTCATGCCGTCCATAAACGTCATTTCTACATCCATCAAAATGATATCAAACTCAGCCGAATAGTCCGTCACAATGTCTTCCCCATCCGGAAATAATGCAACACTTATTTTCTGATTCTTCTCTGTTCCATAACGCACAAGATATTCCTTCAGCTGCGCTGCATATGTCTTATCATCCTCCACTACCGCAATACGGAGCATCGCAGTTCACCTCCTGATTTTCTTCTGTCAATATTCATTTTATTTTACCATTATTTTGTATGTTTTTAAACTCATTTTTCCATCAGACAGTAGCAAGGAGTACTGCTTTCCCGAAAGCAGCAAGCAGGCGGCTCCCGTTCCCCGAGAACCGCCTTTTTGCCTGATATATGTATTCTATTATTCTTCTGTTTTCACTACTTTGAAGTAAGAACCGATGATATTCAGAAGGATTGCCACAAAGCAACATATCATTCCAATAATCGCACTGGACAAATCACTCATTGTCTGTGCATTTCTCTCGAAAGAAAGGATTGTTGCAATACTGTTGACACGTGCTGTAATGAACTGTGCGAACGCCACCATCATCAGCGCGCCACATACCAACGGAAGCACATCCATAACAAGGCTTACTCCTACCTTGTTATATCCGATAATATAAACCAGTTCCAAAACGATTGCCACGATCAGGCAACCTACAATTACTGCATTTACTCCAAGGTTACTAAAATAAGCTGTATTACAGTTGATCAGATAGAAAACAGTTGCTACAACTGCGGCGATCACGGCCAGAGCTGCAAAGTAAAAACCTACGGATTGTTTCTTGATAAAACTCATCTACTATGCCCCCTCTTATTGATTCTTCTTGTTACCTTTGATATACATTGCAATTGCTGCAAGTGTCAGCAGTGCGAAGACTGCCTCTGCCGCGGTCAGTGCATTGTCATACCATGTTCTCACATGCTCGATACGTGATGTAGAATTCAGTCCGTCCATTGCATTTGAATTTGCAATTGCATAATTCTGCCATGTCATATCATTCTTCAGATCCTGCATCAATTCTGCGTCTTTGCTTACGTTGTCTAATGTCCAGTATGGACATTTTGCGCTGACTGCTTCCATTGTGCTGTCACCTGTGTTACATGTCATTGTCACACCACAGTGTGCCGCTTCTTTCAGTACTGCATAGTTTGCATCCTGGATAAAGTCCTCACTGATCAGTCCCTGGAATCCCCACTCTTTACGAAGAATGTTCATCAAAAGTCCGTAGTGTGCATTTCCTGCTGTACATCCGATACGGTTGAATGTTGTCATCATCGCAAGTGTCTGCGCATCCTCTACAGATGCCTGTACTCCACGGAGTTCATTTTCACGTGCTTTCTGTTCTGTCATAAATGTTGCAATACCAGAACGGTTAATCTCTGTATCATTGAATGCAAAATGCTTCGGTGCGATCAGAACACCATATTTCTGTGCTTCTGCAATGTAATTGGATGCCTGATAAGCTGTCAGAACTGCATCCTCTGAATAATACTCATGATTACGTGCATTATAAGGTGTACGGTGAAGGTTTGTTCCTGCTCCCCAGAAGATTGTCAGGTTTGACCAAAGAGAGTAGTTGCCAATGACCTGTCCGTATTCTGCCGCCAGCTGTTTGCTGAATGTCTGTGCGATTACCGGCTCATTTGCCATTGTTCCGAACTTATAGTTCAAATTCTTGTCATCCGGGTCAACTGCGCATGGATCTGGTGAACTTGTATCTGTGTTTGCATACTGTCCAAGTGTATAAGAGTTAATTCCATTCGGTCCGTCATTCTGAACTGCTTCCGGAGAAGAAATGGACTCGATCGGTTTTGTACTTGTTCCACCAAATCCGACACGAATCATACACTCCTCTAATGTGATCTGATCCATCAGTTCTGACCATTTTTCATCTGCAAAGTCTGTATTACCCTTGAGATCTGCAAGTGTCAATCCGTTATCTGTTCCAAATGTTACAGAATCCGGATCTCCCTGCTCTGTGATCTCATATGTATCATTCTGCATGATCTGAACCATTTCATCCGTAGCTGTCAGGTCTTTATATGTTTTCGGGAAAGTTCCACTCCAGTCACTTCTTGTAAGATAAGTAACTGTGTCTGGCATGTAAGTATTCAGATCCATATCCTGAAGCTGATTCTCTACTGCTGTTCCATTCTCTGTCTTGGCAAATGTTGTTGTATCCATTGCTGCAAGATTCCAGGATTTTACATTTACGGCATCACCTGCAGATGTCATTCCATTGGATTCGCTGTATCCTTGTGCTGCAAGCACGTTATTCACTGCATCGTGTGCTCCATTTCCAATTGTGAAATAGTAATCTCCTGCATCCAGGATGTAGTTACCTGTTGTTCCGGCTTCATTTGCTGCTGTGCTGTCCCAACTTGCCATATCCTGGGCATCTGCTGTGATTGTCACCTTTGTAGATTCACCTGGTGCAAGTTCGTCTGTCTTCTCATAATCAAGAAGCTGCACTGCTGCCTTCTCTACAAGGTGTTCTTTGTCATAATCTGTGTAAGGAGTAGAAGCATAAAGCTGTACAACATCTTTACCTGCCACATCCCCTGTGTTTGTTACAGTCACTTCTGCTGTTACAGTCTTCTTCTCAAGATCTACATTCAGGCTGTCCAGAGTCTGTGTAAAGGTTGTATAGGAAAGACCATAACCAAACGGATAAGAAACTTCACTGTCATAAGTCCATGCTCCTCCTGTGGAGCTTCCTACGCTGTCAGACGCATTTCCCTGTCCAAGAACTGTATCTGCATAACGTGTCTCATAATATTTGTATCCTGTGTAAATGCTCTCTGCCTCAACGATTTCTGAGTTGATGGAATAGTCAGAGTCTGCATTTGTCCACTCGTAATCACCGTAATTCTGTGCTGCCGGTGATGCAGAGTTGTCTACTGCATAAGTATCTGCAAGATGTCCTGACGGGTTTGCATCTCCACTAAGCACATCTGCTACTCCGTAGAATCCATATCCACCCGGGATTCCTACTTCAAGCATTGCATCGATTCCGTCATTGTTCTTGAGCTCATCAATTTCCATTGCACTTGCATTATTCAGAAGAACAATCACTTTACCGCCATTCTGCTCTTTTGCCTTTACAGCTGCATCGATCGTTGCACGCTCTGTATCAGAAAGGCCAAGCGGGTCTGCCTGATTCAGATTCTGTTCCGGATTCACACCTTCTTCACCAGGAGTATAGTTTGTATTCTCACCTGCTGCACGTGCGATCGTAACAATCATGACATTGTAGTCATTCATGCTGTCTTTCCATGTCGGCTCTGCTTTATCAAGCTTCTCCTGTGACGGTTCCAGGCTGGTAAATGTTCCACCAATTGCCGGTGATGTTGCACGATAATATGTTGTAACTCCCCACGGAAGAACAGCTTCTGACTTAAAGTCTTCTTTCATTCCAAGATACATATTTTGTACGGTCGGGTTCAGACTATATCCCTTCGCCTCAAACGCCTGTACCATATCCACGGTATCGGCATCTGTTCCTTTATTCTCAGTAAGAGTACTTCCGAAATCTCCACCTTGGATTGGGAAATAACTGGAAAATCCAAGGAATGTTACTTTCTGTTTCTCATCTGCTGACAGTGGAAGGGCTCCATTGTTCTTTAAAAGAACTGTACCTTCCTCACTCATGCGCTCTCCAAGATCTTCGATGGAATCCAGCAATTCTGTTGTATTACTATAATCAGACTTGTAAACGTAATCGTCCTCTGTCTGATTGTCTGTCACCATCTGTGTGCTCTGTGTTCCCAGGAACTTATCAATATCCGTACGGAATGTATCAATTACCATAGACGCGGATAAAGACAGTGCAAGTAAGGATGTTCCTGTTGTGGCAACACCGCGCCATACACGGCGCTTTGTCTTTTTCTCTTTCATGATTACCCTCCTGTAGATAAATGTTTATCTAACAAGCATTCCACTTCCCCTCGGAACGGAATGCTTTGTTATTCTATTTTATTTCTTCGCTTTCGTAGCCTTCGCCGCAGCTTTTGCCTCTGCTTTTGCTTTCTTCTCTGCAAGTTTTTTCTGATACTTTGCTTCTTCTTCCTCGTAGCTTAATCCTTTCTTCTTGCAGTAAGTTTTCAGCTCTTCTTTTCTCGCCTCTTCTGCCAGACATTCAGCTTCTTCCTGTTCCATGCGAAGTCTCTCTGCCGGCTCAATCCATTCTCCTCCGGCTGCAAGCACTGCTGCCTTCTGGTTCTCAAGAATCGTCTTCTGATCTTCTTTGATATGTTTCTCTACTTTCAGGAAACTCATCAGAACTACGATCACTGCATAACAGATCAGTTCCATTCCAAGATAACAGAGCGTTAGCATACTCTGAACTCCACCGTTCTGCACAGAAGCTGTTGCATCATATCCGGTTGCTGTCAGAAGTGCATTGATAATTCCATTTCCAAGTCCTGTCATACCAACCATAATGGCTCCATAAACAGACATTGTGAATCCATCACTCCGGAATCCGTTCTTTGCTTCCAGATGATCAAGTACATCCGAGAGAAGCGCCAGTGTTACATACATGGCCGGAATGGATCCGATTCCTTTTAATATAACTCCTGCACAGACAATAGTGAAACTATGTACATTGATAAAACTCACCAGCCCACCAACAACGGAAACTGCAAGTCCAAGTGTCACGGCTCTCTGTTTTCCAAGCTTGTCTGCGATCGGCCATGCAAGCACCATACCGATTGCAGTCGGAAGTCCACCGATCAATCCAAGTGTTCCCATTGCAGTTCCTGCCGCTGCCTCCGTATTGATTCCATCAAACATCCATCTTGCGTAGTAGCTCATAGAACCATTCTTTACAAGTCCGCCAAACTGAAAGAGCAGGAAGTAAAGAATAATGATCCACCAATATTTGCTAGATACACAAGCTTTGATCTGCTGACTCATCGGAAGTTTTTCTTCCTTAATACTCAGCTTTATATTTTCCTCTGTGATACGTTCTCTTGTGAAAAAATACTCCAGAAGAATTGCCAGAAATGTTACAACACACAGAACAACCATCACGATTCTCCAGTTGTTGTAACTTGCTGTTGTATCAATTACTCCGTCATGATCTACAAAAAGGAAACTCTGCAGAAGAATCGGAACAAGAATACTTGCTCCAACTCCGACTGCTGCAACTCCCGATGCATTTGAGAACGTTGCAAGCATGCCTCTGTGGTTTGAATTTCTTGTTGATAGTGCGACTAAAGAACTGTGTGCCGTATAATAGAATGGATAAGCCACTGCATAGTACACGTTATAGGAAATGGCGATCCATGCCATCTGTACCACCGGGCTTGCATTCTCCGGTGTCAGGAATAACAAGGCAATTGCTACTGTAACCAACGGTGCTGAAAGAAGCATATATGGTCTTGCCTTTCCCTGTGAAGTTCTTGTATTATCCATTAGATGTCCGACCACTAGATTTCCGATAATCACAAAGATTACAGAAATCATTGGAAGGATGGCTGAGAATACTCCGAACCTTGATTTGTCTGTCCATCCAAGCACATCCGAATAGTATCTATTCAGATAAGATCCGAAAATAGCATTGGAGATCAGTGCACAAAACGGTGCGATAAAATATCCGAGGAGCATTTCCTTTGGTTTTACGTTCGCGGAAGTGATCTTTGTCCGGAACAACGGATTATCAAAAAATTTCTTTTTCTCCATCTCACTTTCCCTTTCCTTTTATAATTTTTCTTCCAATGTATAACTTCCGCTTCCGAATTTCTTCTCTTCTCCTCCCGGAAGTTTTACAATTGCTGTTGTAGAACATGGGATATCCACATGAAGTGTGAATTTTCCATCACTTATCCACCATTCACTGGTAACTTTTCCATAGGCTGTGTTGACAACTCCTCTTGCCTGAGTCAGTCCACCGCCAACCATCGGCGCGATCCGTACTTTCTTCCCACCACCGCTCAACATCTCGATTCCGGCGATCCTCCGGTACAGGAAATCTCCGACTGCACCGTATGAAAAATGGTTAAAGGAAACCATTCCTCCGGTTCCGTCATCATCCCCTGTGTTGCAGGTTCCATCTTCTCTGAGTGCATCCCAACGCTCCCAGATAGTTGTTCCTCCAACTTTCATCTCATACAGCCAGGATGGGCATGTATCTGTCATCAACATCTTAAAGGCATCTTCTTCATATCCATTGTCTGCCAACGCGAAGAGAATATATGGTGTTCCAGGAAATCCGGTTGCAATATGATAATCATTCTCCCTGACGATTCTCGCAAGGTGCGCTGCAGTTTTTTTCTTATCCTCTTTGGAAAGCATTCCATAATAAAGAGGAAGCACATAAGCTGTCTGAAATTCTTTCTTCACCGTACAGTCTTTCTCCATCAAAAGATCACGGTAAGCCTCTGCAGTTTTTTCACTGAGGTTTCTATAATATACAGCATCCTCTTTCTCTCCAAGCAGCTCGGCAATTTGAGATAAAATTTTGCTAGAATGAGACATACATGCTGTTGCAGTCCATTTTCCACGTCCCATCCACGCCCACATGCCGATACCCGGTGCACACCAGTCACCATAATGATGCAGAAGTTTCCAGATATATTTATGTTTTCCAACAGATCCAAGGCTTGCCCAAAATTTACATGCTTTCATGTAACGCTTCATCGTTGGATACATTGTTTTCAGAAGTCCGAGATCACCACGCATCTTATATTCTGCCCATGGAGCCAGAATACAAACATCCCCCCAGTGATCAACTGCCATCGGAATCATTATCTCCCACTGTCCTGGTACAACGACCAGCGGTACTGTCACCGGAATTCCACCGCCTTTATTCTGCTCACTTCTAACATCTTTGAACCATTTCTCAAGGAAACGACTCATATCAAAGTTGTAAGCTGCTGTCGGGGAAAATAGTGCGATATCTCCAGTCCATCCCATTCTCTCATCTCTCTGCGGACAATCGGTTGGGATATCAACAAAGTTCGACTTTGCCCCCCAACGGATGCTGCTTTGCAACTTGTTCACAAGTTCATTGGTGCAGGAGAATTCTCCATTATCTTCCACATCAGAGTAAAGAGCTATTGCACTCAATTCCACATCCTCTTCCGCTGCACCTTCCATACTTACATAACGGAATCCCATGTAAGTCATTCTCGGAGACCAGGTCTGCTCTCCGTCCCTGCAAATGTAAACCGCTTCCTGCTTCGCACTTCTTAAAGGCTTTGTAAACAATTCTCCATCCATCAGAATCTCCGCATGGCGGAATGTAATTTTCTGTCCTTTTTTCCCCTTGATCTTCGCTGAAACAACTCCTGCAAAATTCTGACCAAAATCGTAGATCAGAACACCACTCGGTGCCTTTGTCACAGAAACAGGATGAAACACCTCATGTGCTTTTACTGGTGCGCCATACTGCGCCAGAATCTCCGGTTGAAGCTTTACCTGTTCCTTCGCTGCCTTATGCCAGGAAATCTGTTCTAGATCAACTGTTGCATCATAGACTTCTCCGTTATAAAACTCTGTCTCTCTGACTGCACCATCAAGTGTCACTTCCCAACTCTCATCCGTTCCAATGATTTCTTCTGTTCCATCTTCATATGTAATACGAAGCTCGCACAGAAGAGCCTGGCGGTCAACATAATTACGGTTTACTCTCTTATAAGTAAAGGATCCGACTGCCCAGCCTCCTCCAACTACAGCAATCAGCTCATTTTCTTGCTGAAGCTGTGCTGTTACATCATATGTCTGATACTGAAGTTGATTTCTATAAGATGTGAATCCCGGTGCAAAATAAATATCTCCTACTTTCTCACCGTTTAATGTCATCTCATAAATTCCAAGTGCTGTCACATACATTCTTGCTTTCGTTACCTTCTTGCTACATGCGATCTTTTTCCGGAATGTCATTGTTTTTGGTGAAATTTTCTTCTCTGTGAAATGATATTCCCCATCGGTAATCCACTCTGCCTTCCAGAAAGTCCCCATACGTCCAGTCTCAAAGGATGTCGCTGCTTCCGCTACTTCTCCCTTGTCATCCATTACTTTTACTACAACCGGGTACTCTGTAAATGGATCCAACTTCTTTCCTGTATATGGAACAAGAATCTGTGACTCTGTCTCTGTGCTCCAGTCTCCAACCCAAATCTTTGCCTTCTTTAATGAAACATTCTGACGATCACTTTCAATCTGAAAAGAGACTCTTGGCTGTTCCTCATCGGTCACGCAGCCTTGGCTCAAATGTTCCACTGTCAGCCTGCTGATTTTCAACATGTATTGTTTCTCCTCTCCCATTCCATTCTCAAGAATCCCCCTTTCAGGTGCCTTGATTTCCTCGGTGAAATCATGATAGCACTTTGCTTCGTGTGCGGTTTAAAAAACACGCGAACGGTTCTGTTTTTAACGTTATTTGCACGTACTATTTTTTGTTTATTTTGTATAGTTTTGATTCTTATTTTTCTTTGCTTGAATAGTTGATTTTTATTAATCTGTTCTATTTTTGTGTATTTTGTATGTTTTAAGTTCGTTTTCTTCTGTTTCAAGGTCTTATTTTTGTTTATTTTTACTTTTTGTATTTTTGTGATTTTTGCACATCATTGTTAAGTTAAATTCCAAAAGAAAGTAACTATCTGATTTCATAAAATTCACCGTAGACAGTCCGTTTCACTTGTATAAGACGTAAAAGAAACAGCCATAAAGAACACGAATCAAAATCTGTTCTTTATGGCTGTTTTTATATATGATCATTGCAGAGTAACAACTGTTCTTCCTTTCAGCTGTTCCCCATCGATTTCCTGAACTTCCAGTACAACGTCTCCACTTCCATCAGCCTGTACCACAGCCAGTGCTTCTCCCCAGTACGTGTCTGTCTCATTCGTACAGTATCCAATCTCATTATACGGACACGCATTTCCAAGTCCCAGAAGCTTTCCACCTTTCACGCTCACTTTCAGAATCCCTCGTTTCAATGGTTTCACCGTTCCATTCTTATCTGTATATTGCAAACGGATAAATGCCAGATGATCTTTCTGAACGCTCTGTTCTTCTGCAATTGCACGCAGTTCTGTTTCTTTTCCTGCTGTATAGAGTGTATTTCTGGAAATCTCTTTGCCCTTCTGATTATAGACTACCGTTTCGAGCATTCCCGGCTGATATTCTACTTTGAATCTTGTATCACAGGAATTTTTCAGTGTGTTACTTCCCACTTTCTTTCCGTTTAAGAAGAGATCTACTCTCGCGGCTCTTGCATACACTTCCACTTCTGCAACTTTTCCTTCGCATCCTTCCCAGGACCAGGATTCGATTGCATTCGTCATCTTCCATGCTGATGGGGAATGCTTCTCACCTGTATGATTCACCGGACGTACTGCGATTACCGGACGATTCGTCAATTCGAATGCTGTCTTTGTATATCCAGCTTCTGCAAGTGGCTTTCCTGTCAGATCAATACGTCCGCTTCCCGCTGTAACCCATCCCGGTCCGTGATTGAATTCCGGTGCATAATCTCGGTATTCCCAGGATCCGACACCGACTTCCCCGAGATAATCCATCCCTGCCCATACAAAGTCTCCGACAATTCTTGGATTCTTCTTTGCCATCTCCCAAAAAGTATATGCATCATCGCAGAATGTCTCGCTTCCCAGAATCAAACGCTCCGGATATTTCTTTAGGTCATGCTGATAACGTTTGATTCCATAATTGTATCCGGCGATATCCATGTTGGCAAAAGTCCCTCTAGTCTTCACATCACATCCATAGAAAGTCGCTCCGGTTTTCATAAATCCGCTTCCCATAAGTCCTGCAAGATCATTGAAGAACTGACTTCCTACCGCTTTCTTTTTTTTCTTTCCTTTTGTCTTCTCCGCCTGCTCGGCTTCTTTTTTCGCCTTCTTATCACTGTAGACCCCAAAGCCAATCGAGCTTAAGAAATTGAAGAAAATATTAATTCCGCAGGAAACTGGTCTTGAATCATCCAGTCTGTGAAGATATTCCGTCATCGTTTTCGTTAGATGAATCCCTTTTTTCTGTGCCGTCTCAGAAACCTCATTTCCTATAGAATAAAGAATCACAGATGGATGATTAAAATCCTTCTCCACCATATCTTTCAAATCTTGTTTCCACCACTCTTTAAAATAGTTCACATAATCATATTCTGTCTTATGGATATACCATACATCCACAAACTCATCCATAACCAACATTCCTTGCCGGTCACATGCTTCCAGAAGCGCTTTGGAACATGGATTGTGTGCGGATCGGATCGCATTATATCCATTCTCTTTCAAGATCCGGATCTTACGTGCCTCTGCATCAGGATAACAGCAGGCTCCAAGTACACCATTATCATGATGAATGCAGGCTCCTCGAAGAATCACACGTTCTCCATTGATCGTGATTCCTGTTTCTTTATCCCATTTCAAAGTTCGGATACCAAAAATAACTTCTTCCTGGTCTGTCTCCATGTATTTATTCTGTCCATTCTCCTGTTCCGCTGCAAATGTCACACGCAGCCGATACAGATTTGGTGTATTCACACTCCATAGCTTTGCATCCGGAATCTCAAACTGTTTGGTCAACTTCCCATCTGTATGAATTTCTGCTGCTATAATCACATCAGAACCAGCATCAGCAACCACTTCCAGCTTTACTTTTCCCGGTGCATTCGTATTCACCTCTGCCTCGATCACTGCCGGATCTACACTCAGCGTGCGGACACGGATTTTATTTCTCAAAATATGTTGTTTTGGTCTCACATACATCCAGACCGGGCGGTAAATTCCTGCGCCTGAATACCAGCGACTGTTCGGCTGGTCTGCATTGTGTGCAATCACACGGATCTGATTTTTCTCCCCATATTTCAGATACGGATCTGCATCTATATAAAAATTGGTGTAACCATACGGCCTGTAAGCAACTTTCTCTCCATTCAGATACACTTCCGCGTTATGGTAAACACCCTCGAATTCGAAACTGATTTCCTGTTTTTCATATTCATCCGGGATTTCAAATTCTTTCTCATAAATATAATCATACCCTTCAAACCATCCCGTATTGATTCCACCTGCACTATCCTCTGTTCTCTTTTCAGAAATCATCGCATCATGCGGAATCATCACTTCACATTTTACCGTCTCTTCCCCTACACGGCAAAAAGTCCATGCCTGGTTAAAATCAATCTTTTTCACATTCACTGCCCTTCCCTTTATTTTTCAAATGAAACTTATCCCTAGATCAAATGTGAGAATGTCTCTCACAACCGATATAACTATATTAACGTTTCTTCACTTGTAAAAATGGAAATACACGTGAATGGTTTCAATTCAAGCGCAAATAGTTTCAATGCGATCACTGAATCATAAATGTTCTGTACACCTGTTCCGCAGTATCTGCCAGGTTTCTCTTTGCATTTTCATTCTTCATTGCCTCTTCCAGCGTAACCACACCACGCAGGATAGGGAAAAATGCATCAATGCCATGTTCATTACATTTTCTGGCATCTCTTTCGACTGCGCCTGCAAATGCAAGTACCGGCTTGCCGTATTTCTTTGCAAGTGCAGCCACTCCAACCGGAGCTTTTCCCATTGCTGTCTGACCATCCATCCGGCCTTCCCCCGTGATGACAAGGTCTGCATCCTTTACATACTCTTCTAACTGTGTCTCTTCCAGCACGATTTTAATTCCTGATTCCAACACAGCATCTGTAAATGTGAGAAATGCGAATCCAAGGCCTCCTGCTGCTCCTGTTCCTTCCTGCTTTGCATCTGCCTTTGGGAATTTTTCTTTCGCCAATGCTGCATAATATCCTAGCCACTGATCCATCTGACAGATCATCTCCGGTGTTGCACCTTTCTGAGGACCAAACACTGCACTGCATCCCTGTTCTCCGCAAAGAGCATTTGTTACATCACATGCAATCTTAAACTTACACTCTTTTAATTCCGGAAGCACATAAGTATCTGTGATTTCCTCCAAAACCTTCAAACCCTTTGCACCAAATGGAACCTGATTTCCGTCTTTGTCAAGGAAACCGTAACCTAATGCCTGAAGCATCCCGACTCCCCCGTCATTTGTCGCACTTCCGCCGATTCCGACGAGAAAACGTCTGCATCCCTTGTCAATCGCATCACGAATTACTTCTCCCACGCCATATGTTGTTGTATTCAGCGGATTTCTCTCTTCATCAGAAACCAATGTAATTCCTGCTGCCCCCGCCATCTCGATCACAGCTGTTTTTGTGCCTTCAATGATACCATACTCACAGATCACCGGTTCGCCAAGTGGTCCTGTCACCTGTACTTTCTGTAATGTTCCGTTCATTCCGGATACAAGAGCCTCTACTGTACCTTCCCCTCCGTCAGCTAACGGTCTTACAATCACTTCTGCATCCACATCCACTCTTTGGATTCCCTCTGCCGCTGCCTGTCCTGCTTCCATAGAAGTCATACTTCCTTTAAAAGAATCAATTGCTGTTACTATTTTCATAATAAACTCCTTTCCATGTCTGTTCTGTGTTTTATTAATGTTAGGATACCAAATTTCTTGTTTCTCAAATATGTTATAGGTAACATTATTTCAAATTTATTTTATTATTATTTGTTATATATAACATTTTATAGTAAAATGGTAACTGTTCAGAGCCAAGCAAAATTTCATAAAACAGCATTTTGGAGGTTGGCTCTGAACAGTTATGTCAAAAGAAAGGATATAATAAAAATTCTATGATAACTAAAATTGACCGCGAACTCGCAGAACAAATCGTAAATACAATCAAAGATGTCTGTGATCATGACATCAACTTTATTGCTCCATCTGGTATCATTCTCGCCAGCACAGACTCATCCCGTATCGGAACCTTTCACGAGATTGGACAACAGGCCGCTGCTTCCGGTTCTGTACTGGAAGTAACAGAAGACAACAATTTTTCCGGCACAAAACAGGGAATCAATCTTCCGCTTTATCATAATGAACATCTGCTGGCCGTCATCGGAATCACCGGTATACCTGATAAAGTCCGCAGTTATGCTTATCTCGCAGAACGCATCACCAATCTTCTGATCCGGGAGCAGGAACTAAATCAGTACAGCCGCAGACAGGCCGATAAAAAACATTTTGTCATTCAGTCTTTGATCAGAAATGAAACCGACAATCAGGAATACCTCACCTCCTGTCTACATGAATTTAAGATTGATCTCAACACAAAGAAAAGAATTGTTCTTATTCGCACAAATAAACAAAATCCAATTACAAACCGCTCTATTTTAGAACAGAAAATTCAACAAATGTTTGCACAGGCACATGTCTGTCTTCACACATTTAATTATCCGGGGGATTTTATTGCTTTGATCGAAGAAACTGATTTTGAAAAAGTTGAAGCAAATATCGGCACACATTGCCAAATAGATGATGTGCCGACAGGAGAATCCGATGAAGAAAATCCTGAAATTGTAAACGAAGAAGAACCCCATTGTGATGTGGTGATTCTTACTAAATCGGGAAGATATACCTACTTCGGTAATCTTGATGAAAATAATTGCAGAACAGGCAGAGGCAGAACGGTTTCTCCTGACGGTATGACCTCATATGACGGTGAATACCTTGATGACAGGCGCAACGGATTCGGTGTTTGCTATTATAACAACGGCAGTATAAATTATGTTGGAAACTGGACCGATAATGCACGCAACGGCGGCGGTGTCGGTTACAGACTGAGTGACGGTACAATGCATGCGGGTAAGTGGGATAATAATACTCCTGACGGCTATGGTGCAAGATTTGACAGAAACGGAAATCTTATTGATGTGAGTAATTACGAAAACGGTGTTCGCACAGGTAAGAGCGTTTCTTTTGATGAAAACGGCAATATAGTGGTTTCTGT
>OIDV01000546.1_pt1 | contig 13960 bp, 4 predicted proteins | sample 1581661 | NCBI WGS metagenome assembly OIDV01 (sample SAMEA3882516, study PRJEB24775) | human gut metagenome | biome: human-associated habitat; feature: intestine environment; material: feces | place: Netherlands | collected 2009/2010
CCACGCCTTGGCCGATCAGGGTCAGCACGTTGTTCAGGCTGACGGACGGCACGGTGAATTCGACGACCACATCGGTGTTGTCGGTGGTGATCTGGGTCAGGTCGTCGCCGGCATCCAATGCGAGCGCCAGCTGCGTATCCTCGGCGTTGTTCACCGCTTCGACCACGTGCGAGCCCATGCGGCCCTTTGCTCCGACCACCGAAACCTTGATCATGTCTTCTTCCCTGTCTACCCGTACCTGCCCGGCAATGTACCCGGGACGTTTTCCAATCGGCAATCAGCCTATCACCGCCAAGCCCTCACGCCAATACCCCGTCCACAGAATCAAGCTCCCTCTGACGAGCCGAACCGTGAAGTCGAGCTCCCTCTGATGAGCCGAACCGTGAAGAAAACGCCGGAGGCGTTTTTAGGTGAGGGCGAACGACAGTGAGCAATAATTCAGTTGGCTGAAAGCCATCATTAATTGCGTTCGAGCTGGACGCGAAGCGGACTGAGGGAGAGACCCCGGCGAAGCCGCCAACCATCCATCGGGCGTAGCCCGATCCCGTTTCACCCACGCCGCTTGGCCAAGGCCCATCCGGCCAACGCCAATGGCACGGACGCCAGCGTGAAGATGAATGGCAGCATCATGCCCACATGAGGGTTGGAGGCGTCAAGCACAATGCCGGCCACGGACGAGCCGATCGACGTGCCGACCGTGCCTGCGGTGGTTACCCAGCTCAGTCCTTCGGTCAGGGATTCCGCCGGCACCAGATCCTTGACGATGAGGTTGCCGGTGGCGAACGTCGGCGAGACGGTCAGGCCGGCGAGGATTTCGAAGACGCCCAGCAGGATGAGATTGTCCATTGACAACCGGAAGAACACGTAGCCGACGGTCAGCAGCGACAGGAACATCACCATATGCGCCCAATGGGAGCCTTTGAGTTGGCAAGAGCCGAACACCAGCGCGCCGATGCACGAGCCGACCGCGAACATCGCCAATTGCAGACCGAGGAAGGGCTCAAGTCCCATGGATTTCATGGTGGCGGTAATGGACACGTCGAAGGACGTGAAGCTCATATTGAACACGATGAACACGGCGAGCAACGGCAGTACGCCGGCATAGAGCAATACACTCTTGGGCTTGGCACCGCTGCGTTTGAGTTGGCGCAGGGTCAGCTGGTCGGCATCTTCGCTTGCAGCGGGGCTGCCGTCATCGTGCGCGGCCACGCTGACCTGTTCCACGATGACCGGCGGCTGGGTGGATTTCAGCGAGAAGAATATGGTGCCGCCGATGCCGCATGCCACGGTGGGCACGAACAGTTGGGATACCGGATGCACGGAGGTGGCCAGCCAAGCCGCCAGAATCGGCCCCAGAATAAAGACGATCTCGTCAATGGCGGCTTCCATGGCGTAGGCCGTGTTGAGCAGCTGTTCGCCATCTTCCACACCGCGCAACGCATAGGACCAACGGGTTCGGACCAATGCGCCGAATGAGAACTGCGTCAGACCCATGATGATGGCCAAAGCGAACAGCAGCGGAATCGGCACGCGCACCAACGCCGCGAAGGCGAAGGCGAGCATGGCCACGATCTGCACGGCGAGCGCAAGCCGGCCGGCGCGGGCGTAGAACGGGGTGACGCAGCTCATGGCCAGCACATAGGCGGCGCTCATGGTGCCGGCGATGGTCCAATTGTCGTAGAGATGGTTGAGCGCCAGAACGATGCCGAGACTCATCATGGAGATCGGCAATCGTGCCACCGCACCGGACAGGCAGAACGCCTTGGCTCCGGGCAGCATGAACAGGCGCCGATAGGGCGAGTGGGCAGCGGACGACTTCGAAACCGCGCGAGTCGTGGACACAATAACTCCTTACTGGTGCGTTGTCCGGCACGTGCGCCCGCCCACACGTGCCATCCGAGGGGTAGCGGTTCCCAAGCAACGTCACGCGGCGCGTTTCAACCGCGGACCGGTACGTGGCCAGTCGTCTTCATCGTCGGAGATGCCTTGCGATGCATAAGGTCTCTCCGCCGGTGAAGGCCGTCCGATGCTGTACAGGTCATGAGCCTTTGGGCTCAGTCGTTGTCAGATTGTTCGGGAATGCCGGAGCTCAACTCGGTAAGGATTTCCTGTTTGGTTTTCGCGCGGGCGTGAAGCTCGCGCAAGCCCTCGTCGGGCTCACTGACATAGTAGAGAGTGGCGTCGATACTGTCCAATTCCACACCTTCGACCGCTGCCAGCAGCAGTCGGTACATGTCGAGCTGGGCGAGTTTGCGGGTGATGTCGTCTGGCTTGGTGGGCCGACGACCGGTTTTCCAGTCGACCACGGTAAAGCGTGCGGTGGTGCTGGACGGGTCAAGTCCACCGATGAATACCGCATCGAGTTTGCCATTGACCAGGCCCACGCCCGGCACGTCCACGACGATGGCACGCTCCGTCCACGCCGGGATGCGCTTGGCCCACGATGATTCGGCCAGTCTGCGCTGCCACGCCACCAGCTTGGACTCGGTGGCATTGTCGCTACTTATGGAAGTGGCGGAGGCGGCGGATACGGCGGATGCGGATTGTTGAGCCGTGGGCTGTGGGACAGCGGGCTGCCGTGTGGATGGCTTGCGGCATTGCCGCTCCCGTTCGGCCAAATCGGCCAACATGGCTTCCCGGGAAACGAATCCCGCATCCTGACCTGTATGCGGCATACTTGATTCGGCTTCATATGCCAGTACCGCTTCATCCGGCTTACCGGCATTGATGAATTGCTCAGCCCACGCATGGAACTGCGTGCCGGCCTCGGCCGCCGGAGACGATATGCGCGGAATCGGGCGGATAATGCTACGCCAGTAGAGGCGCTCCTCCCGTTCGTTCATGCCACCTACGCGGGCTTGCAGGCTTGTCACGTTCTGGCGTCCTGCAGCCAGAACGCGTTGCGCCTTGGCTTTGACTGCCTCATCAAGCGACTGGCCGCTGGCGGCATCGGCCATCAAATCGGCGTCGTCCACCAGCAATTGCGCCCGTTGCAGCAGTGGACCGGCGTCTTGGTGCTGCTCAAGTGACGAGGAATCTGCGGCGATAACATCGATGCCACGTGACAGCTGTTCATGCACTGCGTCGCTGAGGGTAGCCGGCCACGGCAATTCGACAGCGGCATCCGTCTGCGTAATCGGCGTCTGCCATGCCTCCCCCACCACGGCGTCACCGTATGCCGCGGCATGCTCTCCGATAAAGAACCCTTCGGGAGTGGCAATCGCTTCGCCTTGCGCCGAGATCAGCATGGGCTTCCCGGCATTGGCGGCTTGCAGCCGTTCCACACAGTCCTGAGCCGATATCGCATGTTCACGGGCTTGGAGCGCGTCATGCACTTCAAGCCAGAAATTGGATGGCTGAGCGGCGCGAGAGCCTTTGGGCACCACTGACGGGTCCCGCCCGGATTCGCCCGTATAGGCGCAATAGGTCATCAGGGCATCTTCTCGCGCACGGGTAAGCGCCACATACATCAATCGACGTTCGTCGGCATGCAGCCGGCGCCCATATTCCTCCGCCTGCGTCAAATACCAGCCGGATGCATCCACTTCTTCCACGCCATCGCCGAATTCGCGCATGGAGCCGAACACTTCATCATCAATAAGCTCCACATCATCCAAAGCCGCCAACGATGCGATGGGGTCGGCTTCCACATCGGCATCATGGGGGAATCGCGGCAGAATGCCGGCATCGGCACGCATAGGCACGGGTACGGCGGTGGGGTTGGTGAGCCAGGAGTCGGCGGTCTCATGATATTCGGGTGCGGTCCAGTGACCTTGCTCGGTGCCTCCCGTATGGTGCTCGTCCAGCACGATCTTGAGATGGTCGCCCTGATTGCTGGGGAATCCGACGGCGGTAAGCCCCACTACCGCAACGGCATCCCATTCCAACCCTTTGGACTGGTGTACGGTCATCAGTTCCACATCCACCGGAGCGTCAGGGAGACTGGCGGCTTCATCCTCCACCGAAGCCAGATGATCCACCCATGTGATGAACCCATGCAACGAGGGAGTTTGCTCAGCGGCAATCTCTTGCGTGTACGTATCCACCAAATCCACAATCGCATCCATAGGCATATGCGCCAAAGCGGGATTGGCGCGGTGCTGCGGATTATGCAGCACACCGGCCAATACGGTGTCGATGTCAAGATCCAACGCTTCTATGCCGGCGCGAATCACGTCGCCCAGTGGCCGCCCGACGGCATCATGCACCTGACGGAGCATCACCGCGGCCCGGGTTATGGCGTTGCGCCCGTGTGCGCTCAACCGTTCAAGCAGTTTTACCAGGTCGCCGCGTAGCAATACGTCTGGCAGGAATACCGCATTGGCCACCTGATCGCGGTACTCACGCACCACAGCCGCCCATTCATTCGCTGGTGTATCCGGTTGGGCAAGGCCGGCCTGCACCAATGCTTGGAAGCGTTGTTCCGTGTTCTGTTCTTCAGCAAAACGGGCCAACATGGTCAAATCCGCTGCGGACATGGTGAATCGTGGCGTGGCCAGCAAGCGCATCAGCGATCCCGTATCGGTGTGGTCGGCGGCCACGTGCAGCAACGCCATCAGATCGCGGATTTCCGGACGTTCCAACAGCGCGGAATAGCCGACCACGAATGTGGTCAATCCGGCCTGTTCCAATGCCGCCTGATATTCGGGCATATGTGATTTGGACCGAAACAGCACGGCGACCGGCGCTTTCTGTTCGCCCGGCATCTGTTCCTGTTGTTCGGCTGCGGAACGGTGCCGTGCGATGGCCGTCTTGCAGAAACGCACTACGGCGTCGATCTCCTGCCCGGCCGTGGCGAAGCCCAGTACTCCCAATGTTCCTTCGGGGGCATCAGGCATGGGGTCGAGCGATGAGACATCGACCTCACGCATCAATGAGCTGGAAGGACGCGACGGATTGGAGCGCAACGGCAGCGTGAGATTATTGGCGGCTTCGAGCACTATACGGCTGTTTCGCCTGGTGACGGACAGCGGGAATGGCTTGTATCCGGCAGACAGGTGGAAATCTTGCTGGAACATACGGAATGCACCAGGGCTGGCACCACGCCATGCGTAAATCGACTGGAACGGATCACCCACCGCGTTGACGGCGGACCTCTGTGACGCATCCACGTGGAACAGTGCTGCCAGCAGAGCGGCCTGCGTGGTGGAGGTGTCCTGATATTCGTCGAGCAGCACGTGGCTGTACCTGCGGCGCGTACGCTCTCCGATGGAGGGGAAGCGCTCGATAAGCTGATACGCGGCAATGGTGAAGTCGGAGAATTCGGCCATATTGCGTTCCCGCTTGGCTTGGGCATAGGCCTCCACCAGCTGGAGCAGAATATCGCGTTTGCGTGTGGTCTCCAGCAGCGCACCGCAATGATAGGTGCAGCGGGCGTGCAAATGTTCGGCACGGTCATCGAGCTTGGCTTGCCAGCTGGCGTCGGTATCTTTCTTCAGTCGTTTGATCTTGGGGATTTTCGGCTCGTCCTCGGGCATGGGTTCATCTGCAACGGCTTGTTGCAATCGATTGATGAATGCCGAATCCCATTGCCGTACTCGATTGATCGCATCATCGAAGCTGGTGCAGCCGGCACCGATCATGGCACTGCCAATGGCATCCGACAACGCCAGAACACGGTTCGCCAAACTGGAGAAGGCGCCAAAATCCTCACTGAACGCCAGATCCATGTGACTGTCGATGACTTCGGTGGCCAGTTGAAGCGCTCCGGCTGCGCTCAATGGTTGCGTGTTCTGATCGAATCCGACAAGCAGTCCATATTGGCGCACGATGGTCTGGAAGAAGGCGTCATACGTGAAAATGGCCGGCTTGAGGAATGCCCGATCAGACACCGTGGCGGTCGTAGAGCCCGCCATATCACCGGCCACTGCGGCGGAGACGCGTTCCAGCAGTTCGCCTGCGGCCTTGCGTGTGAAGGTCAGGCCCAGGATGCGTTCAGGTGCCACACCTCGATTGATAAGCGCGATGATGCGTTGGGTCATCGTAAAGGTTTTGCCGGAACCGGCACCGGCAACCACCAATACGTCAGCATCGACTGGCGCATCGATGATGGCGGCCTGTTCCGCACTGGGAGTGAACGTGCTCATGCTTGCCTCGTTTCGAAAATCGTGTCGATCTGGCCTGCACAGGCAGGGCAGACGTTCTTCATACGGCAGAATCCGATATGGGTGTCTTGCGGATGGGCCTCGATGGTGGCTGATCTGCTGGCCGCCGCGGCATAGAATACGCGGGCGATCATGGTCAGCGACCATAACGTCTGCGTACCGGCGAGCGCGGCGAATTGCGCCCACGCTTCGGCACTCACACCTTCGGGAGGAGTAGCCGGATCTATGGCGGGTATGTCGAAGAAACGGTTGGGGTCTTTATACCAGTATCGGGGCGTGAACGGTTCGGCATTCAACGAGCCATCAGTGAACAGCGGCGGCTGGAAGGCACCTTCCGGAGCGTAGCTTCTGGCTGGTGCCGCATTCTGCCCGACATGGAATAGCACGCTTTGGCTGATATGCGGCATTGCGGCAAGTGCCTTGGCACCGCGCGGCCCGTCTTCGGGGAACACGAGGCCAAGCTGATAGCACACGAGCTGCAAATCATTGAAAATCTGTTTGACCGTGGGCGTTCTGCCTGTTTTGTAGTCAATGAGGCGAATGCATTCGCCGCCGTCTGCGAGTACGCGGGTTTCCATACGGTCGATGCGCCCGGACAGTCTCACGGTCAGATGCTCGTCCATGCCTTCCGGCCACCCTCCGACCAGTGCTCCCATCAGACGGACCAGCGTGTTCCGACCGATTGGGTGCAGGCCGGGCACGGCATTGTATGCGTCGAGTATGTCACGCACATCGAATCGTGCGGCAAACTCCCGTTCGCATTCGGCACCGGCCAATGCGCCAATGCTGAAGTTGCTGGAGTTCTTGCCAAGATACGTTTCCGGATCGGCGTCGCTGCGCACAAAGTAATCGGCGATGTTGCGCAGGGTATCCGCCGCGGACTCGTCCTTACGGGTGGCCTCATAGCGGTTCCGGGTGTCGGCTATGGCATTCGGATCAGGACGTTTGCTCTGATAGATGGCATTAAGCCGTGCCGAGACAGCCTCGATGCGACGTTCCGCGCCGGCCGTGGAGTCCAAGCCCAGTGCGGCCAACGCCTGGGCATTGTGGGAAAGATGGTCCAGCCCTTCCTCGCTGCCTTGCTGCGCAACCGCATGGATGAGGGTTCCGAAACTGGTGGCCACGGAGCTGGGGCGAGGACCGGCGAACCGGTTCTCCAGCATCCAGCACACCGGGCACGCCCATAGGCTGTCGACCGCCGATGGAGATAAGGTGACCATGGGCGCGGCCTGCGCATCCGTCTTGCCTTTCCCTGTTTGGATACCGTCAGGCTGTACACCACCAGATGACGCGCTGTCGGATGAGGCACTGTCAGATGAGGTATCGCCAGATGACGCACCGCCAGATGACGCACCGCCAGATGACGCGCTATCCGATTGGGCCGGCGATTCCACAAACGCCCAGCTCTGCGGATTTGCGGCGCGCACACCATGCTCTAACAGGAGTGTCAACGCAATCGCGGCGTCCTTTGCGGCAGCCTGCTGCGGTTGAGCAGTGGCCAGAACCGCGCGGGCGGCGCTGACCAACCCACGTGGGTCGGCGTCCAATCCGGCCAGATCATATTCGGCGAATCCCGCATGTGCCCCCACTGTGGTGAAAGGCGCCTGTTGCCGGTTGCGCGGATAGTATTCCGGCAGATACCCGAAGAGAAAGTCCGAGGGGCTCATGCTGTCGTTCCATACCGCGCTGATCATGATTCGCCGTGCACGGGTCAGCGCGACCAGGAAACTCTTCTTCTCGCCCGACAATACAGCCGCGAACCGCGGATCATGCCCGGTTTTGTCGCTTTCTTCAAGCGCTCCCCTCAGCACGAGCTCGGCAAGGTCTTCACCACCGAACATGGTGTTGCGCCCGGCGAGGTTCGGCCACACGTCTTGCTGGACCACCGGTATCCACGCATATTCCCAGTGGCGTCCGGCCGCGCCTGCCGGCGTAGTCAATGTCACCGCGTCTTCCACCGGTCCTATGTGGGCCAAGGAATCGGCCTGCACTTCCATGCCCCGAACCTGTGCCATGAATGACGTGATGTCTCGACTGGCGGTGGAATCATCGGCGAACTGGAACAGGCGCATTGCCGCGTCCAGCCGGTCATTGGCCGTACGCCCCTCTGCCGTGTTGAATAATGCCGCACGCTGCCAGACCGGTGCCAGACCGGTGGCGTTCCACGCAACAGACAGCGCATAGCGCGGCTGTACGCGCTGGCTTGCCGGCAGCCGCTCCAAGCCGGAAGCAACGCTGCCCACCAGATGCCACAGGTTCGCAAAAGCGCGGGCCTGAGGGTCGTTGCCGAGCACCGCGTGGATGGATGCGAGCGCAGCCTGCGCCGGCGCGGCGGCATCATCAATGGCAAGCATCACGTACAGCGCGTCAACGCCAAAGGCCAAGTCATCGCCGGACGGTTCACCGAGTATTTCGACAGACACTGGCAACGAAGTCACTGACGACGAAACCGCTGACGTCGAAACCACTGACGAGGATGTTTCACGACCTGTTTCACACCGTGTTTCATGGTATGTTTCACGCAATGTTTCCCATGCCGTCGTCAGAGAGGTCAGCATGGCATCATCCGTGGCGAGATGCGCCAGCGACTCCAACGACCCCATGGCCGATTCGATCGGCGCAAGCCTTGCGGGACGCCCCTGACCGGGTTTGGCCCCGGCACTCACCAACGGGCCGTTCATCAACGTGGCCACTCTAGTCCTTATATATGCCGCGCAGGAAGCCAACGTCATCTGGCATTCCGCCATCCCCTCGGCACGCAATCGGGCAAGCTCCACAAGCGCGAACAATCCCTGCACGAAAGTCTCGTCCTTCAAAGGACGGGTGACCGACGAATACCGCACCGGTACACCATCTCGGCGCAGTCGTTCGCCGAACAGCCGCACGGCGGCATTGTCGTGGGTGATGACCGCCATGTCGTTCCACCGAATATGCCGGTCAAGATGCGCCCGCTTGATGCGCCAGACCACATCATCCAGCTCCTCACGTGAGGATCGGTACAGGCCGGCGGTCACCGTGCCGTCCGCCTGATAATTCGCTGCATCGACTCCGCCCAGTATGGCGGTCAGCTTGCCGGGACGCTCGGCCGGAGGCAGCGGCTCGTCTTCCGGCGAGGGAATCGACAGCGAAATACGAGACGCGATCACATCAGCCATCGTCATGTGCGACTGATCAGCGACGGCACTGCCGCCAACCAGCTGTTCTTCCTTGGCCTTCAGCCGCCCTTCCACGGCACGGCGCATCAGATATTCCGGATACGATCCGCGGAAGGTCTGCACCGATTCATCCGGGTTGCCGACCAGCACCAACTTGACGCCGGCATTCCCCAACTCCTCCAAGAAGCGCATGCCGGCCAGCGTGGTGTCTTGAACATCATCCACAACCAGCAGCCGGGGCAAGCCCAACGCCTCCACACACATAGGCCGGTCGGAATCATCCGCGTGATCGGCGGCGAATGCCTCACGCACCACACGAGCGCCTGCCACCAGCAAATACGAGGCATCCAAACGGTATTGCCCCGGATATACCGCGCTTTGGGCTGCAATATATTCACGGCGCAACGCGAAAGCCAAACGCCATTGCACCGACAATCGCGCGTCCTCCGTCACGGCGTCCAAGAGACGTGGCTCTTCGTGAACGCCTACACCGAGCTCATCCAATCGGGCCAGCATATCGCGCAACTGGCTGATAAACGCATCTGAAATACCTCGCGTGAACCTATCCGCGCTGGTCGAGCCGCCTGCCGACGTCGGAGACGGCGAATCCGACCCTTGTTGCGAGAGGCTTGATTGTGCGGAAGCGGCCGAGCCGGGCATCTCGCCGGCACCGGCATCGCGTATGAGTCTCGCCCAGTCATCCTGGGCAAAGTAGACGCGCAGCAAATCACAGGTGCCGCAATCATCTCCCGCTACGGCATGGCGCAGATGCACGGCCATGACTTGACGCAGCAAAGCATCCTGTTCCGCACCGTTCAGCAATCGAGGCGACGGCAATCCAGTTCCCTCGCGCGAAGCCGATATGGCCCGGAATGCCACGGCACCCAGCGTGGTGACCGGCCTGGCCTGCACGGAAAACCCGAGCTCACGAATCACCCGATTGCCCAATGCGTCGGCGGCCACACGGCCGGATACGGCCATCACCGCCTGCGTGCCACCGTAGCGGCGCAGCCCCGCCATCAACACCGATAAGGCGAATTCAGTTTTGCCGCTTCCAGGCGTGCCGACAATCAGCCTCGCCGCTCCATCACGGTCGATGCCGTCCAGCACTGTTCCAGGTTCAAGTCTCGTCATCATGGCTCCAGCCTAAACCCGACCGTCACAGAGGGAAAAATTTTACCGAACCCGACGAAGAATCGTACCCTTGACGGTATCCTGTAGAACGAATGCAGGGAGAGCGCATTTTCCAAGGAGGGAGGGAACAGATGGACAACATTCCGATGAGACCGCCGAAGCTGCCCGGATATGATTTCGTCCAGATGTTGGGAAGCGGTGCCACCGCCACGGTGTACCTATATAACCAGCGTATGCCCGCACGCCCGGTGGCGGTAAAGGCCAGCGCCAAAACCCTTGACCCACGGGCCGCTGCCCTGTTCAACCGCGAGGCCAACTTCATGGCCAAGCTGTCATCCCACCCGTACATTCTGCCGGTATATGGTGCCGGCGTCACCTCCGATGGCCATGGCTACATCGTCATCGAATATGCGCCGGGCGGCACCTACAACAGCATCATGAAGGCCCGGTCCATGACCTGCGAGCAGGTACTCGACCTCGGCATCAAGCTGTCAAGCGCGCTGTTCACCGCGCATCGCAGCAATATCATCCATCACGACATCAAGCCCAGCAACATTCTCATCACCTCGCAGGGCTTGCCTGTTCTGGGTGATTTCGGTATCTCCACCGATGTGTATGACCGCACCGAAACCGGATTCTCGCCGCCGTGGGCACCGCCTGAGGTGCTTCAGCATCTGACCAATGGTTCGGAAGCCGCCGACATCTATTCACTGGCGGCCACCCTGTACGCCATGTTCGTCGGCTGCTCGCCATTCCAGCACGATTATCACCCGCGTTCGCAATCGGAACTGATTTCGCTGATCGTCAACCAGCCATTGCCTCGCCTCAACCGCCCCGACGTGCCGGCCGATGTGGAAGCGGTGCTGCGCCGGGCCCTGAACAAGGACCCCGACCAGCGGTACTACTCCGCGTTGGAGTTCGCACGTGCCATGCAGCGTGTGCAATTCGCATATTTCGGGCATGCCACTCCCGTTACCGTGGAAGGGATGCCGGCCTATCCCAAAGACATCGAGCGTCGGCGCCGGGCCACGGACCAGCGAGATCAGATCACCCGTTCGTCACGGCGATGGGTCAAACCGGTGGGTATTACCGTCGGTATACTTGCGGCGATCACCGCAGCGGCACTGATATTCGCCTTCGTGGTCGTTCCCCGCATGGACAGCGCCACCGGATCAGATACCAAACAGGTGGCGACGCCCGGCACCAAGGATGATGACAACAACCGCAATAATCAGGATGACGTGATCACCGATACCGCGAACGCCCAGATTCCTTCCCCGGAGAATCTGAACGGCACCTATGCGGCGGATGGGTCATCCGTGACGTTCACCTGGACGAATCCAGACCCGCAAAGCGGTGATACCTATGCGTGGGCCATAGTGCAGGGCAGCAATACCGACCAGAGCGCGCAAACCGTCACAACGTCAGATCCCACGGTGACCGTCAACGCGCAGGAAGGCTCGCAGACCTGCATTCAGGTGTCCATTGTGCGCAAGAACCGCCAGATGTCCGTCAGCCCCGCCATCGCCTGTGCGGCCAAGCCGCAAGAATGATCCGCTCGCCACTGCCGGGCATGCCACCCTGGCATTGCGTATCGCATCAGACGTGCGCCCAGCAGCGGCGAATTCACCAAATGGACAACAGGAACGGCAGGTATTGGAACCGTAAAGCGTTGTCATTACACCAGCAACCAGAGAAAACAGGGGTCAGGGAGTTCAGATGGCCACATCGTCCCAGTCATACGATCGTCGCCGACGCATCAGCGCGGCTTTGCGCCGCCTTATGCCCTCCGGAGGGCATACGTGGACGGTTCCCGTAATCACGCTCCTGCTGCTTCTGGGACTTGTTGCCGGCGCGGTGATCATGAGCACCGTCACGCGCCGCCATGTGCAACTGGACGATGGCACCGTATGGGTCACTTCGCTGAAAAACCAGAAGGCCGCACGATTCAACGTAAAGAACAAGGAGGCCGACGCCGGCGTCTCCTCCTCCGCCCCACGATTCGACATCGCACAGCATAATGGCGACACCATCCTGACCGAAACGACCAAAGCCTCCACCATCAAGGCATCCACGGTCAGCACCGGTGTCAAGACCGACATCAAAGCCAACACCACCACTGTGGTCGGCGGGGATACCGCAGCCCTGATCAACGAGAAGACCGGCAATGTGTGGACCGGCTTGTCGGAAAACCTTGATTCCGTGACCCCCACCACTTCCGATCCGAAAATAAAGCTGGGCGAGGGCGGGCGCATCGCAGTAACCCACGATGGCAAGGTCTACGGATACCGTCCATCCGACGGTATGGTGCTGCGTCTTGACAATCCCAGCAGCGCCAAGGCCAAAACCCTCGAATCGCTGACCGACGGCAAGCAGCAGACCGTTGAAAGCTTTACCGTCATCGGGAGCACGCCGGTAATCGCAACCGGCAAAACCGTCATATTCAAGGGCGGCCGCGTCGATGTCGACACGACCGGCACCCTCACCCTTCAGGAGCCTCCCACCGATGACATACAGTCCGATTGGGTGGCCGCGGCATCACCGAGAGGCCTTGCGCTTATCCCGTTGAAGTCCAATGCCAAGGCGAATTTCATAGCCAACGGGGGCAAGGCGAATCCAGCACGACCGGTATCGTCCAAGGGCTGCGTGTACTCGGCTTGGAGCCAGAAGGCCAGCAACTACATTCGCGCCTGCTCCCCCACGGATACCAGCGTCAAGCCGCAAACCCTCGAATCCGTCAATACTACTTCCGAATTGGTGTTCCGCACCAACCATCGCCTTGTGGTGCTCAACGACACGGTTAACGGCAATGTGTGGAACCCTGAGGATTCCACCAAAGTCATCAAAATACAGTGGAACAAAATACAGACCGAGCAGACCGAGAAAGAACAGCAGAACAACGACTCGGCCAACAACCACCACGACTTCTCCAAGACCTGTTCCGCACAATCCGGCCAAATCAAAGCCGAGGATGATGAAATCGGCGCACGAGCCGGTTCGGAACAGATTCTCGACGCGCTGCGCAATGACGAGCAGACCGATTGTTCCGTACTGAAAATCACCAAGGTTGGCGCACCAAACAACAAAGACGTCACCATTTCGCCGATTTACGACGGCCGGTATCTGCAACTCGATGCCTCCGCCGCATCCGCAGGCACCGTTACCTTTACTTACGATATTTCCGATGGTCGCGGCCAGACCTCTTCCGCCACGGTGACCGTAACCCTGAATGATGGAGGCAACCACGCTCCCGTACAGTTCGACACTCCTCCCGAGATCGATGTGGAGCAGGGAGCCAGTTATACCGCCAATGCGCTGAGCAGCTTCAACGATCCGGATGGAGACCCGCTCACTCTGGTCTCCGCTGTGGCCCAGAACACCGACCAGGTGCAGGTGTCCACCCGAGCCGACGGCCAGCTTACGTTCAACACCGGTGCGCTGGCGTCGGGACGTGTGGGCGTCGAGGTCACCGTCTCCGACGGCACGGCAACCGGCACCGGCATGGTGTATTTCTCGGTCAAGCCCGCGAACACCTTGGCCGCGGTCATCGACCCGGTAGCGAAAACC
>OIDV01000570.1_pt1 | contig 13508 bp, 12 predicted proteins | sample 1581661 | NCBI WGS metagenome assembly OIDV01 (sample SAMEA3882516, study PRJEB24775) | human gut metagenome | biome: human-associated habitat; feature: intestine environment; material: feces | place: Netherlands | collected 2009/2010
CGTCGGCGGTCTGAAAGTTTTCAACGAAGAGATACGGCACGTAAAGCGCTGTGGGCGTGCCGTCTATAAGCAGCCCGATGCGCCCCTCATGCAGTTTGCCGCATAAGGTATCGGGGCGCTCGGTAAAACCTATGCGATCAAAAATCGCGGGACGCTCCAAGTAACCCGCCAAATATCCTGCTGCGAGCACGTCTTTTAGATTACATGCGGAAAGCCGCTTTTTGAGTGCGTTAATGATCTTCGGGTCCGCGATGTTTTTTAAATAGCACAGCGCAGCCGGTGTTTGGCTCTCTTCGCCAACCGTCACCTTTTCAAATTTGAGCTCGGTCGTTTTGAGACGGCGTCGTAAAAGCGAAATGTTTGTCTGGTAGGTTTCCACAAAGCCTTCGCGGGAGCCGCGCTGCATAACTTCCGTATCGGGCTCATCTACCCCGCGCGCAGCAAAGCCCTGCGTGCCGAACGCGAGCGCTGTCGGACAGTTATCGAGCAGCAGCACCGCAAAGCCGTTCATCATGCGTTCGAGCACTTCGCTGACGGTGGAAAGTTCGGCTTGCTCTACGGCGCACAGCACGTTTTCTTCGATAAACAAAAGCGTTTCTTTGCCGTTATCCATCGGAATTTTCGCGCGCATCAACGGATTTAAAATGCTCAAAGTAATGTGCTGCTTGCTGACGAGCCCGTCCATGGTGAGCAGCGCGGCCGGTACCGTGCCGACCATAAATTCGCGCTCGATATAATCCATGGCGTTTTCAAATAATCCATTTATATATGTTACATTTTCCTTTAAGTGTTCAGATAAGTTTTCCATTCGCAGTTTCCTTTCCGCATGGTTCTCCTGTGTAGATTTTACAGAAAGGCCGTATTTTATACGCCCGAAGACACATAATAGCGACGAAGATATACGGAAAGGAAAACGCCATGTTTATTTCGTTTGTGCGCACGATCATCTTGTATTTTACGATTATTTTGGCTGTTCGCGTTATGGGCAAACGGCAGATCAACCAACTGCAAACGAGTGAATTGGTCGTGACGCTGCTCATCTCCGACCTTGCGGTGATCCCGATGCAGGACAGCGGCCAGCCGCTTTTCAGCGGGCTCATCCCCATTTTGGTGCTCATTGCGCTCGAGGTGCTCGTTTCGGTTTTTATGCTTAAAAGCAGCCGTTTTCACCGTTTGGTGTGCGGCAAGCCGGTCGTCATCATCAAAGATGGGCGTATCATTCAGGAAAACATGCAGGAGCTGCGCATGAGCGTAGAAGACCTTTTTGAGCAACTGCGGCAAAAGGATGTTTTTGTGCTTTCGGATGTGACATATGCCATTGTAGAGACGAACGGCACGCTGAGTGTTGTTAAAAAAGCCGCCGTCGATTACCTGCGTCCGAGCGATATGGGCGTGAAAGTGAAAGACGAGGGCCTTGAAGTCGTTGTGGTGAGCGACGGAGACCTTTCTGTGGGCTCTATGCACTTGTGCGGCAAAAATGAAGAGTGGATATACAGCATATTAAAAAGCGAAGCCGTACCGCTTCCCGAAGTGTTTATTCTAACGGTAAACACAGCCGGACATTATACGCTCATTCGGCGGGATGGCAGCTTAAAAAAGGGAGTGAAAAAATGAAGCGCATGGCCTTTTCAATCGTTTTGGCGGTATTTGCTGTGGCGGTGTGTATCTTTGGTTACTGCAACACGGCAAGATCTGCGAATACACTGATTGTGTCCGCGGAAAATATCGACCGGCTGCTTTCCGATGGTGAAGCGGAAAAAGCCTTGGAGGAAAGCCGAAAATTGCAGGCAGACTGGGAGAAAATACACGATAAACTGTGCGTTTTCCTGCCGCACGAGCATTTGGAGCCGCTGGAAAACATTTTCGCCGTGCTGCCCTATTATATTGAGCAGGAGGAGGTGTCCTTAGCGCGCGCCGAATGCCAGATGGTGAAAAACACGGCGGAGCACATTCAAAAAACAGAGCGCATCGCATTTGAAAATGTGTTTTAAAGCAAAAACAGCAGCCCCATATCGCGTTGGGACTGCTGCTACATAATCTGAATTTATCGGTTGCGCTCGGCCTTAATCTTATTGAGCTCGTCCATGAACGTATTGATGTCTTTGAATTCACGGTAAACGGAAGCAAAGCGAACATAGGCGACTTCGTCGACCTTCTTGAGCTTATCCATGGCATAAGTGCCGATGAGCGTGGACGGCACTTCGCGGTCGAGCGAGTTTTGCAGGAGCGTTTCAATCTCGTCTACGATGCGCTCCAGTGTTTCAAGCGGTACGGGGCGTTTTTCGCAGGCGCGCAGAAGGCCGTTCAACAGCTTGTTGCGGTCAAAAGCCTCGCGGGATTTATCTTTTTTTACAACGACCACCGGCACAGTCTCAATGACTTCATAGGTCGTAAAGCGTTTTGCACAGTTTAAGCACTCACGGCGGCGGCGAATGCGCTCCCCCTCATCGGTTGGTCTGGAATCGATGACCTTACTTTCACTGTATCCGCAATAGGGACATTTCATGGAAAACCCTCCAAAGTTCTAACACACCAAATCTGTCTCTTAAAGTAGTGTTATTATACAACAGTTTTCGGGGAAAAATCAAGCGAAACCGTATACTTTTTTCTATTTTGACCTTAAAATCGGAAAGAAACGTCAAATCTCTGCGATTTTCGCCCGCAGGGCGTGATTTTGTCCCGGTTTTTGCTTGATTTGAAGACTATCTTTCGGTATAATAAAACGGAATATGAACCGAGGAGAACAACTATGGCAATACTTACGGTGAACAACATAAAAAAGATGTTCGGCACCGATGTGATCATTCAGGATATTACATTTGAAGTGCAGAAAGGCGACCGTATTGGCCTTGTGGGCATTAACGGCTCCGGAAAGACGACGCTTTTCAAGGTACTGAACGGAGAATATACGGCGGACGAAGGCACCTTTACCCCGGCGCGCGAAACGTCCATCGGCTACATGGAGCAGCATGTTTGCCGCGATATGGAAAAACCGGCGTTTGACGAAGTGATGACGGTGTTCGCGCCGCTGCTCAAAATGGAAGCAGAGATAGAAGTGCTCACGACGAAAATTTCGGAAATGCCGGAAAACCTTAACGAGCTTATCGAAAAGCACCTGCCGCAACCGTGCAAAAAGCACACTCATCGGCCTCGGCTTTGCGCCGGAGCAGATCTATGCTCCTATCGGTGTTTTGAGCGGCGGACAAAAAGCGAAAATTCAACTCGCAAAAATGCTGCTCGGCGAATCGAATTTGCTGTTGCTGGACGAGCCGACGAACCACCTTGATATTCCGTCTGTTGAATGGCTGGAGGATTTTCTGAAGAATTACAACGGATCGTACATCGTTATTTCGCACGACCGTTATTTCCTTGATGCTGTGACGAACCGCACATTTGAGATTGAAAACACGCGTTTGACAGAATATAAGGGCAATTATACGAAATATTTGCAGCTGAAAGAAGAAAACCGCCTTGCGATGCAGCGCGTCTACGATAACACCCAGCGCGAGATCAAGCGCATTGAGGGCATCATTGAGCAGCAGAAGCGGTTCAATCAGGAGCGCAACTATGTGACGATTGCGAGCAAGCAGAAGTCCATTGACCGTTTGCAGGCGACGCTTGAAAAGCCGGAGGATGATCCGGATACCATCAAATTTCAGTTTAAGGCGAGCCAGCGCGGCGGCAATGATGTTCTGGAAGCGGAAGAGCTTGCCCTCTCATTCGGCGACCACAGGCTCTTTAAAAATGTGAATCTCGATATCAAACGCGGCGAAAAGGTGTTCCTCATCGGCCCGAACGGCTGCGGAAAAACGTCTTTGCTGAAAGTGCTGTTGCACATTTATAAGCAAACCTTCGGCGATTTCCGCTTTGGCGCGAATATCGACATCGGCTACTACGATCAGGCGCAAGGCAATTTAGATGAGAGTAAGACGGTCATCGATGAGATCTGGGATCTGCACCCCTACATGACGCAGACGCAGGTGCGTAGCGCATTGGCGGTGTTCCTTTTTAAAGGCGAAGACGTGTATAAGCCCGTGAAAGGGCTTTCCGGCGGCGAGCGTGCGCGCGTGCTGCTTTTAAAGCTGATGCTTTCCAAAGCGAACCTTTTGATCCTCGATGAACCGACGAACCACCTCGATATCGGCTCCTGCGAGGCGCTTGAAAACGCACTTTTGGGCTACGATGGCACGCTGTTCGTCGTTTCGCATGACCGTTATCTTATCAACAAGCTTGCGGATAAAATCTACTATCTCACCCCTTCCGGCACAACGCTGTACCTCGGCAACTACGACGCATATCTTGAGGCCCGTCAAAAGCAGGAAGCCGCAAAAGCCGCTGCCGAAGCGGAAAATGAAAACGCTGTGCCGAAAGCCAATACAGTCTATAAGCAAAAGAAAGAGCGCGCCTCTGAAATTCGGAAGCGCCGTGCCGCACTTTCGAAATGCGAACGCGAGATCGAAGCGGCGGAAGCGGAAATTGACACGCTGAACGAGCAGCTCTCCGACCCCGAGACGGCGAGCGATTACGAAAAAATGATGGAAATCACGAATAAGATCACTGAGCAAAAGGCGCTTGCGGACAGCCTGATGAACGACTGGACGGAGCTGACGCTTTGGCTGGAAGAAAACGACGTGTGACGAAAGGAAATTAAAATATATGATGAAAGCAAAGGTCATCACCCTCGGCTGCAAGGTGAACCAGTATGAATCGGAAGCGATGCTCTCTTCCCTTTTGCAGCACGGCTTTGCCGCAGCGGAGGACAAGGAAACGGCGGACGTCGTAATTCTCAACTCCTGCACGGTCACGGCCGAAAGTGACCGCAAGGTGCGGCAGATTTTTCGCCGCGCGAAAAAAGATAACCCGGATGCCGTTATGGTGCTGACGGGCTGCATGGCACAGGCGTTCCCGGAGGACGCAAGGCGACTGGAGGAAGCCGATATTATCCTCGGCACCTCGAACCGCAAGCGTCTGGTGCCGGATCTGTTGGCGTTTCTTTCTGCACGCCAGCGCATCATCGACATTGCGCCGCACACGAACGATGAAAAATTTGAGAATCTCAATGTGGAGAACTTTACGGGCCGCACGCGTGCATTTGTGAAGATTGAAGACGGGTGCAACCGCTTTTGCTCATACTGCATCATCCCCTATGCCCGCGGCCGTGTGCGCTCGAAGCCGCTTGAAGGCCTCAAAGCGGAGCTTGCGGGGCTTGGCGCGAATGGCTACAAAGAAGTGGTGCTGACGGGCATCAACCTTTCGGCATACGGACAGGAATTCGGTCTGCATCTGTGTGACGCCATTGAAGCGGCCTGCGCTACGCCGGGTATTGAGCGTGTGCGCCTCGGCTCCTTGGAGCCGGAGCAGCTTTCGGAAGACGTGATACGGCGCATGGCAAAGCAGAAAAAGCTGTGCCCGCAGTTCCACCTCTCCTTGCAAAGCGGCTGCGATGCGACTTTAAAGCGCATGAACCGCCACTACACCGCAGACGAATACCGTACCATCGTGCGCAACCTGCGCGCAGCGTTTGAAAATGCTGCCATCACGACGGACATCATGGTCGGCTTCGCGGGCGAAACGGATGAAGAATTTGCGGAATCTTTGGCGTTTGCAGAAGAGATCGCATTTGCAAAAGTACACGTGTTTGCCTATTCCCGCCGCCCCGGCACCCGTGCCTATGACATGGGCGATCAGCTGACGAATGCCGTAAAGGAAGCGCGCAGCCACGAGATGATCCGCGTGACGACCGCAACGCAGCAGGTGTTTTTTAAAGCGCAAATCGGTCGCACGGAGAAAGTGCTTTTCGAGCGCGAGATTCAAAAAGGCGTTTGGGAGGGATACTCCATGAACTATACACCTGTTGCGGTGGCAAGCGGTACGTCCCTTGCGGGTGAGATCCGCTCTGTGCGCATTGAGAGCTGCACCGATACGCACTGCATGGGTGCCGTGTTGTAAAATTCACCTCGAAAGAAGGCAATTCCCTCTCTATCGGAATTTATCGAGAAATACATGTAAATAAAAACGACCGAAAGCGCGGTGCAAAGGCTTTCGGTCGTTTTTGCATATATTTAAGTTTAGAAAATCAAATTTACAAGCATACCGGTCACGACGGAGCAGGCGTACAGCGTACCGACGATAGCAAGGTTCTCTTTTACGCGGTGGTTTGTGCGGAACAGCACGACAAGACCCACGCCCGCACCGGCGCATAAGCCCGCCACGCAGGAGCCGAATTGCAGGCTGCCCAGCGTGAACAGCTCCGTTAAGATCACGGATGCCGCACAGTTCGGAATGAGTCCAATGAGCGCCGTCAGGAACGGCTGAAAGACGCTGCCGCTTAAAAGTAAGCCGGAAATGCGGTCTTCCCCGATAAAATAAATGGCATAGCCGAGCACGAGGTTTACGACGAGGATAAAGAGAAAAATGCTGATTGTGTGGTGCAAGGCGGAGTGCAACAGGCTGTGATGGTCGCAGTCGCAGTCCGCGCACAGCTCCTCAAACGGTTTCTCTTTTTTAGGGTGGAAAAAGCGCTGTAAAATGAGGTCGGCCAGAAAGCCGAACACGATGCCGGAGGCGACTTTGATGAGCAGCATCGGCAAAATGTACTGCATCTGCTCCGGGTGTGAGAACAGAATCGGCAGGGCTTCATCGCTTGTGGAAAGGAACACGGCGAGCAGTGTGCCGACTGTGATGATGCGTCCGGCGTAGAAATTTGCTGCCGCCACGGAGAAGCCGCACTGCGGCACAACGCCGAGGAGCGCGCCGCCGATGGGGCCGAATTTGCCGAGCTTTTGCAGACCGCGTTCCATTTTGCTGCTTGCACGGTGCTCTAAATACTCAATGAGAAAGTACGCGGCAAACAGAAACGGCAGCGTTTTTAACGAATCGATGAGTGCGTCGAGAAAGACATCCAACATAAATAAATCCTTTCAAGGTAGAGGTAGCCCGTCGAAACGACGGGATTGCGATGCCCGAAAACACAAAAAGTGGTATACAGGCTTCGAGCCAGTATACCACAATTTTGCCGGATTGACAAGTAAAAATCAGAGCCGATTTTTACCAGATTTCTGCGTTTTTTGCGCAATGTTGGCGCACTTTTGCTGCCCGTACCTCTACAAAGCAACCGCACAGCGCACACATGCCGTTGACTAAGTGGTCGCATGATGTGCATTTTTGCAAACGGTCTTTGTAAAGTGCATCCGGGGTTTTCTGCTCCGGGGGAATGTTTTCGATATATTCGTAGATCGAGTGAAAATAATCTGTGTCGCTGAGGTCTTTCAGCAAACACCGCCTGCAGGGAATGCGTTCCATCAGGAGACCGTGATTTCCATGACGGCACACGCCGGAATATTGAAGTGCAGGTTGTTGTTTTCAAGCGTCAGAGCGTCGAAATCCGTAATCTTGACGTCTTCGGGATGGTCGAAGTCGTTGTATGCGCCGATGGAGTTTGTCAAAATGCGTGCAGATGCCGTATTGTACTTCTTGCCGGTCAGCGCACAGTCGATCGGGTACGCGGTGTCGGCGGAAATGTTCGCGAGCGTGATATGCACGACGCCGTTTTCGTCTTCCGAGGCGGAAACCGTGAGGTTCGGTACGCCGTCGTAGACCCCCTCCGTTTCGAGGTGGCTATTCAAAAGCGTTGCATCGTGATGGTGCTTATAAAGATCGAATACATGATATGTCGGCGTAAGCACCATTTTCTCTCCCTCGGTGAGGATGACGGACTGCAAAACGTTTACAAGCTGTGCGATGTTTGCCATGACGACGCGGTCACTGTGTGCATTGAAAATGTTCAGCGTTACAGCGGCGACAATGGCGTCGCGCATGGTATTCTGCTGATACAGGAAGCCCGGATTCGTGCCCGGTTCCACATCGTACCATGTACCCCACTCGTCTACGACCAGGCCGACTTTGTGTTCGGGATCGTAATGGCTCATAATCTCCGTGTGGCGCGTGATAAGCTCGTCCATGTACAGTGCCTTGCGAATAGTCTCGTAATACGTGTTGGTATCAAAGCCTGTTGCAGCTGTTTTTTTCTCAAATGTGCCCGGCACGGTGTAATAGTGCAGGCTGAGGCCGTTCATGTAGTTGCCCGCAATGCGCATGACCTCTTCTGTCCAGTTGTAATCGTCGGCGATGCCCGGGCCGCAGGCAATGCGGAACACGTGGTTGTCGCCGTAATCGCGGACGTAGGTCTGGAAGCGGCGGTAGAGGTCGGCATAATAGGACGGGCGCATATTGCCGCCGCAGCCCCAGTTTTCGTTGCCGACACCGAAGTATTTCACTTTCCACGGCTCGGCATGACCGTTTTTGGCGCGCAGGTCCGCCATGGGCGAAATGCCATCAAACGTCATGTACTCCATCCACTCGCTCATTTCCTGCACGGTGCCGGAGCCCACGTTGCCGTTGATGTACGGCTCGCAGCCGACCTGGCGGCAGAACTCTAAGAATTCGTGCGTGCCGAAGGTGTTATCCTCCACAACACCGCCCCAGTGCGTGTTGACCATCTTTTTGCGTGTCTCCTTGGGGCCGATGCCGTCTTTCCAGTGGTATTCATCCGCAAAACAGCCGCCCGGCCAGCGTAGTACCGGCAGCTTAATAGCTTTCAGCGCTTCCACAATATCGGTTCGCATGCCGTTTACGTTTGGAATGTCGCTGTTTTCGCCAACATAAATGCCGTTATAAATGCAGCGTCCGAGGTGCTCGGAAAAATTGCCGTAGATATTGCGGCTGATCTTGCTTTTCTTTTCGTCAGTATGAATGGAAAGTTTTGCCATTTTAAAAATTCCTCCACTTAAAATCGGCGATAAGCATCGCCTTGTGTATGTTCAATATAGCATACGAGAGTACGAATGTCAAGAGTTGTACGTACAAATATTTATCGGCGCGCGTCGACCGTCCAATGCTCTGTGATGACATGGTTTTCCGCGACGAGTACTTCGCTGTACAACGCCGTCGTTGGGCAGATGTGCGTCGGGATCACGTAGAAAACGTCACCGATCTTCGGACGCTCGTTTTCAAAGCCGGGCTTCATGCGCCATGTCCAGTGCTCTTCGCTTTGAAACATCGGCTCGGCGTTTTCAAGGCCGACAACTTTGCCGCGCACACCGGGCGGGTCGCTTGCGATGCCCTTGCAGCCGAGGTCAAATGTGAACACGCCGGGCGCCGGGTGACTGATGACACGCGTGCAAACAGCTGCGGCGGGGATGTACGGCAGGTCAGGATAATTTTCTTTGTAGCTGCTGTCCCACAAAAACACGGTGCCGGGCGACAAAAAGATATCCGGGTTTGCGGCGTGACATGGGAACGACGGACTGCCGCCCGCGATGATCATCGGCACCTCAATGCCGTCTTCACTGAGTGCATCGAGCACATCGGCAATGCTTTCCACCATGTCCGTCACCTCGGCTTCGCGATCCATGAGGTCGGTGGTGTGCACGTGGCCGTCATAGCAATGCAGGCCGCTGAATGGAACATTTTCGGACGGATTTTCGAGTGCTGCTTTGATGAATTCGTAAAGATGCGCCGTTTCCACGCCGGTACGGTTCATACCCATGTTGACATCCGCAAACCAGCCGAGCACAGCATTTTGCTTTTCGGCTTCGGCTTGAAGCGCATGCAGGCAGCTTAAATCATCTTCCAGCGCGTAGAAATGCGTTTTGGGAAATTTTTTTACGAGCGAGATAAACGCTTTGATGTTCGGCCCGACAAGCGGGTAGGCGAGCAAAATGTGCTCTGCCCCGCATTCGGCAACCATTTTGACTTCCGCCAAAGTCGCGCATTTGAAGCGATGAATGCCCATGGCCATCTGCATTTCGATCATCTTTTTCATTTTGTGCGACTTCACGTGCGGCCACAGTCGATCTGCCCCGCCGGCGATTTCGATCGTTTTGCGGGTGTTTTCTGAAATTTCATCTTTATAGTAGATCAAAGCGGGCGTTAAAATGTTCTCTACGCCTTGTATCGTATAGAGCTCAGTCTGCATTTGTGCAGTCCTCCTCAATTTTTTTATTATATTCAGTATACGCTGGTAAAATTGCCCTGTCAAGCCTTGATAAGTTCTGCATGCAGCTGTAAAATTATGCTGATTTCCTATGATTGGGAGGTATGCGTTATGATTTTGTTTTGTCATGCGCAGATTTATGACGGCACGGGCCAAAAGCCGTTTTTAGGCGATGTTTTGGTAAGAAACGACCGCATTGCGGAAGTTGGGCAGAATTTGGAGGTGCCGGAAGATACAGAAATTTTGGAGGCAGACGGCAAGCTGCCCATCGAGATTGAAGTGATTTTTGAGCTGTACGAATAATTAGAAATCGTATAAAAAAGCACCGCGCAAAGAGCTTTACGGTTCTCTGCGCGGTGCTTTTATGTTCTATCAAAGAAAAACGGGTCTGCACACAAAGAAGCTGACCCGTTTTTCTGTACGAAATAGGGCTTAAACCTGCATATCTGCCGGTTCGGGCACGTCGTCGTTGATGATGGACTTCTTCTTCCAACGGCCCATGCGGAACGCGATGGAGGTAAGCACGGCGCCCATGACCCAGCTTATGAGCAGGGAGATGAACAGCGCATCTGCAGAGTGCATCAGTGCTGCGAGGCCGTATGCGATCGGCACACGGATAACGATGGTCGTGATGAGGGAGATCCACATTGGGGTCATCGTATCGCCCGCGCCGCGCATAACGCCGGAAAGGATCTGCGTGACGGCCATTGCAATGTAACCGATGGCGAGAATGCGCATCATATGCATGCCGGTATCAATGACGTCCGGCGTACTCGTAAACATTTCCATGAGATAACGGCCGAAGAACAGGATCAGCGCAACAAGTACCACGGAAACGGAAAGGCCGAGCTTTAAGCCGTCCTTTGTGCCCTTTTCCACGCGATCCAAACGACCTGCGCCGATGTTCTGGCCGGTGAAGGTCGTCGTTGCCGTGCCGAAGGTGAAGTTCGGCATCATGGCAAAGCCGTCCACGCGCATAACAACGGTGGAAACCGCGATGATCGTGGTACCGAAGCTGTTTGTAAGGGACTGCACGACCAGCATGGCGAGCGAGAACACCGCCTGTGTGAGACCGCTGGGCAGACCCAAACGGATGAGCTGGAACAAAAGCGCTTTTGTCGGCCACAGGGTGCGCCACGTGATGTGCAATACGTCACGCATTAAGAGCAGACGCACAAGACACAGGATGCCGGAGACTGCCTGCGAGATGATGGTTGCCCACGCAGCGCCCGCAACGCCCATTTTAAAGCCCGCGACAAACCAGATATCCAGACCAATGTTCATGCCGCATGCCACGAGCAGGAAAATGAGCGGCATGACGGAATCGCCGAGGCCGCGCAGAATGCCGGAAATAATGTTGTAATATGCGCTGCCGAGAATACCGAGGAAATTGATGATGAGATAATCACACGACATGGTGTAAATATCCTGCGGTGTTTGCAGTGCAGACATGATCGGGTGTGTAATGAGCGGGCCCACGACCATGACGAAGATGGAAACCGCAAAGGTTGCCGTGATCGCCGCACCTACAGAATGCGGAAGTCGCTTTTTGTCTTTCGCACCGAAATACTGCGACGCCATGATGCTGGCACCGACCGATACGCCCATGAACAGTACGAGCAGCAAGTTGATGATCGGGCCGCTGGCACCGATGGCGGCCAACGCGCTGTCACCCACATAATTGCCGACCACGATGGAGTCCACCGTGCTGTACAGCTGCTGCGCCAAGTTGCCGATGAGAAGCGGTGTGGAAAACCGAATGAGATTCGTCGCCGGGTTGCCCACCGTCATATCCTGCGCTCCGAAAAATGCAGAGAGCTTTCCTGCCATAATAAAGAATATCCTCCTCGCCCTGAGATATACTCGAAATTTGGTGATTTTGCAAGCATATAGCCTTACAAAATCACTTGTGTTTTATTGTTTCCGAATATTCTCCAAAAGATTTAACGCTTAACAGTATATCAAAAAAGGCGAAAGAGGTCAATTAAATGCAAAGAAGATAATTAAATTTTGGTATTTTGCCGAATTTAATGGTTGATTTATAGCGAAATTAGCAGACAATTTCGTCAGAGATTCATAACGTGGAACGGTGTGTGAAAATGCGCTTCTCCCCTATTTTGCGGCGAATGTATTGGCTTTTTTGCAGAACGGTCATTGCCGTTCTGCGCCAGGTGGCGAAAAGAACGCGGCGGGCATCACAATCCAACGCAGAGCCGAGCACGGTAAACAGCAAAAGGCTGAATATACAAAATACGGCGGCTGATAGGAGCAACGCGGGATATGAGTTGAGTGGAAGCGGCAGAGCTTTTGCGGAAGACCACAGCAAAACAAACAACGCTCCGCTGCATAAGAATTTTCGGTAAGTACGTCGTGCGGGTGCATGCAGCAGCTTGTGGGACGCATAGAAAATCATATCGTTCGTGCGATACAAAAGCGCTGCGATTGTCCCGATGAGCACGCCGTACATGCCAAGCGGCACCACAAGCAAAAGCGATATAAGAAGATTGATGACGGATTCGATGACGGAACGGTTCTGCGTTTTTTGAAAATGCCCGGCGTATTCGATGACGCGCTGCGCGGCTGCACGTCCGTTTGAAAGCAGGTACGTGCAGACAAAAAGATGCGGCAAAACGGGATCGAGATACGAAATATCCGTCACACCGGCGGTGTAGAGCATCAAAAACGGCAGAATGAACACATCCGCCGTGAGATACAGCGCAAATGTGAGCGCCATATTGTATGTTTCAAATGCGCGGTAAAGCCGCAAAAAATGCGCGCGGTCGGTGTGATAGGTTTGCCCCAGGACGAACGACACGCTGCCGTTTATGGCGGAGACCGCCGTGCCGACCATGCCGAAAAGCATCACGTACATGGAGTAGACGCTCGTTGTTTTTAGTCCGCAGACGACAGAGAGCAGTAAAACATCGGTGTTTTGAAAGATGAGCCCGGAGATCTGGTGTACGAGCACGGCACGGTGCTGTGCGGTGGCGGTTGTATCGGGCGGCACGGCGCGGTTAAGCCAGCTATACTGTTTTTTGGCGTAGAGTGTGAGCAGTGCGGTTTGCAGTAAGCCGCACAAAAAGCAGAGCAGCTGTACGGCGATGAGCGAAAGTCCGCAAATTAGCAGTATGATTTTGCCGATGCTGATGGAAACAGTTAAAAGCAGGTTGGCGTTGGTGAGCACGTATCCTCTGCCCTCTGCCTGCAAAAGCACGCGGTATTTTGCCTGAAGCAGAAAGCGCACGGCTTGTCCCATGCCGCCGAGCAAAACCGTGAGCAATACGGTAAAAAACGGCAGTTCGGTTTTGATAAAAAACGGAAACAGCACTGAAAGCCCGCAAACGAGTGCGGCGTAAGCGATGCCGACTTTGGCATATTCCCGGCGAATCGCATTGAAGATACCGCTGACGGCGGCTCTGTCCTGTTCGGCGGCGGGTTTATAAAGTGCCTGCAGCGCTGCCGTGCCGATACCGCTTTCAAGCAGGTCAAGATACACAAGCGCCTGCTGTGTAGC
>OIDV01000600.1_pt1 | contig 12999 bp, 9 predicted proteins | sample 1581661 | NCBI WGS metagenome assembly OIDV01 (sample SAMEA3882516, study PRJEB24775) | human gut metagenome | biome: human-associated habitat; feature: intestine environment; material: feces | place: Netherlands | collected 2009/2010
GACCGCGCAGGCGAGTACACCGCTATCGCCGAACGCTACGGCGGCAGCACCTACCACTTCGGTGTGGGTACCGGAACCCATCTGAACCCCTTCGATACGGTATCCGTGGAACACATGACGAGAAACGAGCAGATTGCGTTCAAGGTGGACGCGATGTTAGCTCAGGCGGGCGCTTCCGCTGCCGAAGCCGGGTCGAACTTCTCTGAGGTTGACCAGTCGCTCGTACAGCGCTGCACCGAGCTTGCCTTCCAGAAGGCCGCAGAGCGCGGAGACAATCTTCCGCCGACCTTACAGGACTTCTACGATGCCGCGAACGAGCAGCCGGAGGAGCAGGCACAGGTCATCGCACTCCGTTACGAGCGATTCGTGAAGGGTTCCATGAACTTCTTCAACCATCAGAGCAACGTCGATTTCAACACCCGCATCGTGGACTTCAACCTGAAAGACCTGCCGGATTCCATGCTGGTCTTCGCCCTCATCAATGTCTGCGAAGCCGTCCGCAACCGCATGTACTTCAATGCAAAGCGAAACGTCCGCACATGGCTCTACGTCGAGGAGATGCAGAGTATGTTCGCGTACCCGACGGTACTTAACTACTTCTCCCGCTTCTCGAATGAGGGTCGAAAATTCGGACTTTTGCTGACAGGTATCAGTCAGAACGCCACGGCGATGCTCGCCAACGAAGCGGCGCGAAATATCGTCCTCAATGCGGACTTCCTCATGCTTCTCAAGCAGTCCCCGCTCGACCGTATGAAGTGGGCGGAGCTTCTGAACCTGTCCGAGCAGGAGGAGGAATGCATCGACGAGTCCGCAGAGCCGGGTGACGGCCTGCTCATCGCAGGTAACGCCCGCGTGCCGATTCGCGGCAAGTTCCCGTCCGGCAACGTTCTCTATGACCTGTTCTCCACGAACCCCAATGAGACGAAGAAGACGGGGCTTGGGGACAAGAAAGATGCAAAACCCGTTATCTAGCAACCCAGTAAGAAGACCCCGGAAAGGACGGTGAACGTCAGATGAAGGCTTCGGATTTCACGACCGGCGGAAACGACCGTGAGAAAGCCATGAGTAATCTCCTCAAGACCGAAAAGACGGATGCCGTCAATACCGGTCTGGTGGAAAAGGCAGATAAGAGCGCCAAAGCCTTAAAGGGTGACCTCTATTCCGTCGGCAAGAAGGGCACGCACGGCGCGGGAAGTACCGCCCTCGATGCCATCGCAAGGAAACGTAAGAAGACTTCCGCCGCCGATGCCCTTGACGGAAAATCCCGTAGCCAGATAACCGGAAAAAATGCCCTCACGAAAAAGGTGCAGTCTCGCCACAATCTGAATAAGAGCCTGAAACATGGTGCAAAGGGTGTAGCCGCAAAAGCTACCCACAACGCTCTCAAAGACTCCGAGCTGGAAGGCACGGACGATTTGGTCGCAACCACGCACACCGGCGCGAAACTTGCCGGAAAGGCGAGAAAGCACCTTCGTTCCGGTAAGGATGCACTTGAAAAGAAAGATTCTCTCGGTGCCCTCTCGGAAAAGAAATACCGCACCGAGAAACTGGATAAAAAAGCTGCCCAGAAGCGGATGCAGTTCTCCAAATACTTCCATAGGAACGTCTACGAGAATGCTGCGGCGCAAGCGGGAAAGAAAAAGGCGCTCACGATTCTTTCCAGTGGCATCAAGGGAATGCTTTCATCACTTGCCGGTGCCGTCTCCCAATTCTTTCCACTCATCATTGCCTTCATCTTGGCCTTCGGCCTGATTTCCGTTGTCGGTGGAGGTGCCGCCGATGAGGAGCAAAAGAGCGCATCGCTTGACGGTATGCCCGCATGGGTCACCTACGACCTCGTGCTCGCGTGCCTGAACGCCCACGAGCAGTACGGATATCCCGCTTCGGCACTCCTCGGCCAGATGATGATTGAGAACGGCACCTCGGACTCCGGTTCCGACCTCGGGCGGCTGTACCACAACTACGGCGGCGTGAAATATGCCGGTTATGACTACGGCGGACTCATCACGGGTTCCGTTAAAATGCTCACCACCGAATACAGTGCTTCCGGCTCTGCCTACAAGACCTACGCGGATTTCGCCGTCTTCAAAGACGATGATTCGTACATGAAATACCGGTGTGAGCATCTTTACAAGCAGTCCAACTACACCCGCGTTGCCAATTACCAGAAGGCCATCGACACCAACAACTCCGAACTCTTCCTGCGTGCCCTCGGCGAGGGCGGGTACTACACCGCGTCGCAGGACAGCTATATCGCCCAGTACCGTTCCATCTGCCAAGCCTATCCGCTCGTTGCGCAGCTCGATTCCATGACCGCAGAGGAGTTCAAGAATCGGTACTCCGGCACCACCCTTATTCCCGGTGGCGGGCAGGACTACCAGAGCGCCGACCAGTGGCAGAAGGATATCGTGAATGCCTGCTCGCAGACTCCGTGGCCGGGAGCCAACCTTTGCGCCACATGGACAACAAGGGTCTATGCAAGAGCCGGTCATCCCGTCGGCGGCAACGGCAATACGCAGCTCGGCAATCAGGGATACGGTGCCAATTACAGCCAGAAACGCGCCACCACCGACCTCTCCCAGATAAAGGTAGGAATGCTCATCTCCGCCCAATACGGCTCCAACACCGCCGCCGGTAACGCTTACGGGCACGTCGGCATCTATATCGGTGACGGCAAGGTCATGGATAGCATTTACTCCGGTCTGCGCACCATCTCCCTGTCCGATTGGGTTTCCCAAAACGGAAGAGGATGGGTTGTCTGCGGCTATCCATGGGACTGGCGTTAGGAAACCAGAAAGGATACCTGCTATGAAGAAACTGAAAGCATGGATGGCGGAACACAAGAAGTTTTCCGTCATCGCCCTGTGCCTGCTCCTGATGTTCACCTGCGGCTCTGCCATGAGCGCCATCAACGTGTCGCATCACCGCGCGGAAACCGCAAAGGAGCAGCACGCAGAAAATAACACGGACACTACCACAGCCGCTGAGAAGAAGACGAAGGAGGAAACCGGGAAAGTGGAGCTTACCGATGCCCAGAAGGAAATCATCAAGGGATACGATACCGATACCAAGGAACTCATCGACACTCTCTCCTCTTCCGTCTGGTCGGTAAGCGAGGGGCGCTACACCCTCAAGTTTGCCGATGACTCCTACGTGGAAACGGTGAACGGAACCCCGACCGTCCATAGTTACGCCATCTCCCGCGTGGAAAAGACCTCCGATGGGTACGGCGGCTCTCTCTATACCATCGTCTTCGAGACCGATACCGGCACCCATATCGTGACCTACACGGACGGCAGTGGCGCTGCGGTGAACTCCGATTCTAAGACCCCCGGTGAGAACACCATCTCCACCCTTACAAGCTCTACGATGTTCGCTCAGAAAAACACCGCATACGAGCGTGCCGAAGCGGTGACAAACATTACCGTGAAGGGCATGAACAGCGAGGTCACGAAACTCTTCGGCGGGGATGAGAAGGCCGTCATCACCGCCCTCTCCAAGTGGTGCGCCGTCCATTACCCTTCTGTCACCGAAGCTACATGGCAGAAAGTCGTGAACCTCGACTATGAGAACGGGGTCATCACCACGGACTTCAAGCTCAACGACACAAACTCTGTTTCCATCACCTGCGTTTACGAGCAGTCCACGGGCGAGTTCTCCTTCGAGGGCTAGGGCAGCATCGCCATGCAGGCAGAAAGGAATCTCTATGAATGAACAACTGACTTTACAATCCACACAGCATGAGGAGACGAAGACGGTTCCCCTGCGCAGGAGAAAGGCTTGTCTCGCGGGCACATTCGCGCTCTTCGCTGCTTGCGCACTCGTGCTCCTCATTCCCCATCCGGCCTATGCGGGTATCATCGGGGACTTCCTTGATATCCCCAACATGATTAAAACGTGGCTTCTGCAAATCGCTGCCACGCTCTTCAATACCTATTTCGGTGTCATCAACCAGACGCTTGATGCGAAGTTCATTTCCGGGCCGTTCAACGAACTTTTCGGAACAACCGAGCCGTATGGCGTGGTAAAAGACTTCTATCAGGCCGGGGTCATCCCCGTTGCCCATGCCATCCTAGGTCTCTTCATGCTGATGCAACTCATCAAGATTAGCCAGCGCATCGACGCGACGAGCACCCTTCCCGCCGTGAAGGATATCGTATTCCTCGTGGTGACCTACTGCATCCTCAGCTACTTCATCGACAATGCCCTCGACCTCGTTTCCGCCATCTACAGCATCTTCAACGACCTCGTTGGTAACGTGTCGGACAAGCTGCAATCGAAAAACTGGTATGAACCCGGAATCAAGATGACCAAGGACGATGCGGCCGATGCCACGTTCGGCGGATGCTTCCTCCTTTTGATTTTCGGACTCATTTCATGGGCGGTCGGACTCGTTTTTTATGCGGTCTCAATGGTCGTTGCGCTCGGGCGTTCCGTTCAGCTCTATGTCTATGCCGCCTTCTCTCCGATTCCCATTTCCCTTCTCGGCTTCGAGGAGACGAAGCAAATCGGAATCGGTTACCTCAAGAACTTTGCGGCAGCAGCCCTCGCAGGCGTGGTCATGGTTCTTATCCTCTACCTCTACCCGCATCTTGTGACCGCCCTCGCGGTTTCCGGTGGATTGGGAAAGGCTGAGATGCTTGGTCTCGCACAGGGCGTAGAAACATTCGACTCGTTCGGTGTCATCATCAAGACTATCGCCGTTCTCATCACGACCATGATGGGGCTTGTAAAGTCCGGTTCTTGGGCGAAGGAAATCCTCGGCGCGTAGACGCTTACCGAAAACCTGCTACCGCTCACCGAAGGGGCGTGCCGAAACCGGTGCGCCCCTTCCCCTTAATAAGTTATTATTGGGAGCCAAGCATCGGCTTCCGATGGATAGGAACGCGCTATGGCATACGACACTACGGAAGCAGTGGCTAAGTTTCTGTCCGGCTTCCAGATGAAGATTACGAACCGGGAAAGGGACACCGTTGCCCCAGACTACTACGTGAAATACTCGCTCACCCTCTCCAAAGGCGGAAAGGACTTCTCCACCACCTTCGTATCTGACCCGAGGGCTTCTGGGGAGCCGACTGTCACGCAGGTCTTCTCCGCCCTCGCAGACGATGCCCTCACCTTGCGAAAATACTCCACTGACGAGTTTGTGGACAAGCTCTACGCACAGGGGGTAAAGCCATCTGCCGCCCTCCGTGCTTACGACTCCTGCAAGGAGACGAATTTGTGGATGCAGGACGAGCTGTACCTCTCCGGCTGGGAAATCGAAGAGATATCGAAAATCCTGACAAAGTATGAGGACGAGGTAAACACTCTGGTCGAGAAGGCCGCATCCGAGCGTGCCGCGCGGTACGCCTATGACCATCCGAAGCTGCCGAAGGGTTTCGTTACTATCGAGCAGCTGCAAGGAGACCTTGACCTCGGGGACTTGCGCGACGAGGTGGAGGATTTTGATTTCGACGGTGACATCACCGAAGCGTTCGGCGAAACTGCCGAGTATAAGGTCGATGACAACTACCATGCCATTCTCACGTGGCTTCCCGACCACACGGAGTGGCTGGAAGAAGCCGAGTTCGACGGCCTTCTCGAAGGCTGCAAGGGCGATATCTACAAGATGGTTCGGATGGCGCAGTTCGTGTACTTCAAGTCCGACCTCTACGACCATCGCGAGGATATCTGCCGTTACGGCACGCTCGACCAGCTAAGGGATATGGGGGTCTATGCCATCCGGGAAAGCCTTGCAGACGAAATCTTAAACGACCTCTCCTATGATGAGGATTATGCGCCGACCGATGCCACTGCATCCCGTAATGGGCTGAGCAGAAACCAGATGGGGATTGAAGAAAAAGCTGCCGAGTGCAAAGAAGCCGCGACCGTCCTCGCTAACGGGGATGCCCTTTAGAAAGGATGGAATCTATGAAAAAGAATCCTTATAGTGCCTGTCCCCACGACTTCACCACCGGAAAATGGCGCGTGCATCTCGTCTATCCCGGTGACCCACGTGCGGACGGCTTCCCTCGCGGAAGCAAGAAGGGAAATCCCCCATGCGCCGACACGATGGTCGAGTTCTACGATACCGAGGATAACGGGCAGTTCGTAGCCAGTTTCCACATGAACACCCTGCTCGGCTACCCTTGGAACGGAATGGTCGGTGCCGACCTCGACGGCCTTGAAGCGTATGGATTCGCTTATCCACTCAGCACACAAGCCGCGACCGACTGGCTTGAGGGCGATGACCTTGCGAAGGTGAATGCTTTCCTCAAGGAGACCTGCAAGGAGGTCTTCGGCATTCTGCCCGGTGCGGACGATGGCGGCTATTCCCTTTCGGGGGAAGCGAAAGAAGCCGCCCTATCGCGCTTCGCTCTCCCGGAGAACAGGAAAGCCGCCCTCGATGTGATTCGGAAACTGAATGAGTCGAGAGACAGCAACGAAAACGCCCTTTAGGCGTTTTTTGCAAGAAAGGAGAAATGAACATGGCAGAAGATTTCGGTGACAGCACGGGAAGCGGCCTTGTGAATACCGCAGGGCAGGCCGCAAAAGAGGTCGTTCAGGCCGTCGTGACAAAGGGTGCGGGCATCGGAGGAAAGGGCGGTGGCGGTATCTCCCTCTCCGGGGAAGCCAAGGACATGATGGCAGCTTCCAAACAGCTTGCAGGCGCATCTGCCGCACCTTCCCGCGAGCATCTGGTCGCAAAGCCCGACCTCTCCCGTTAGATAGAACCACAGAAAGCCAGCAAACCGTACAACCAGAAACACAGAAAGGATGATTGCCATGCCAGATAACGACTTCTGGATTGGGCAGGAGCAGATTCCCGTTGACCTTTCCCTCCTGCTCACCTACCACAACGATGAGGATTACTGGTACGCTCCGGGGGAGTATGCGCTCAGGGTCTATACCGTCGATACCCTGAACACCAACTTCGCCCGTCCCTGCTTCGCGCTCGGTGAGCGCAAGTTCGACCCGGAGATGGAGGATGTTTCCGGTGCTATCGAGAACACCCTCCACGAACTTCTCGATTCCGGTGCGACCCCCGAGGACGTGTACCGCATCATGGGACTCGTTAAGGAGAGCGAGCTTTCCCCCGAGACCAAGGAAGCTGACAGCTATCTTCCCATCGACCTCGGCTATTGCATCGACGGAAATATCGTCTCCTATGAAGCGGTGCCGGAGAGCGTTGCGACGGTGCCTGAAAACGTAGACTACCCGCGTTACGCGGAAGCGATGGAGAGCCATGTGCCGCTTCCCATCGCTACGCAGATTGCCAAGCATGATTTCTCTCACAGGCAGGCGGATATCCTCATGGAAGCCGCCCGCAGCCCGCACGTCTCGCCCGAGACGCTTGAGACGATAGCCGACAAGACCCTTTCGTCCGGTAAGATGCGCGGTCTTCTGGATATCGCTTCTGTCGGCAAGAACCCCCTCGATTTTCGCAATATGGACGAGCAGACACTTAAGGCGGCTGTTTCCGTCCTGTTCCACGGCGGCAAAGACCTCCCCGTGACGGAGCTTGACCTTGCGCAGCTGCGTTCGGTAGACCTCGCGCTGATGGACGGGGCTTCCCCCGCCGAAGCCATGCGTGCAGCCGAGAAGTCTGCATCCGCCGAGCCGGAAGCGCCTGCCGCATCTCTCGCATCCGAAGCCCGCGACGCGAAGGCCGCTCGCACCGAACTCGATAGCCAGTCGGAGACGAAGGATGCCCCGACACGCGCGGAAAAGGCAGATGGCTCCCTGTGACAAAGCCGTTTCATGGGCAGAAAGGAGGACACCTATGACACCTGCCGGAAAAACATTCGACCCGGAAACCGTTACCGACAAACAGCTCGTTCAGTACGAACAGGCCATCGACCGTGGCCTAACCGAAGCCGATGCGATGCGCCTGACCGAACATGAGTACAACGGCTTTCAGGCCAATGCCATCATCGCCGCCGTGCTGAACCCGGCGGTGGGAGAAGACGTGCTGGATGCTCTCGCGACCCCCAAGTACACCGCAGCGCAGATGACGGCCATCGCGAAAATCGCCATCAGGGGCGGAGACTTCGCACGCTTCCTAGACCCGCAGATGGACGCACGGCGCATGGAAGCCGCCTATCTGGTCGTGGCGCACGGTGGGAGCGACTTGCCTGTGGAACGTCTCTCCCGCTCCCAGCTGCTCACCATCAACAACATCCTCCTGCAAGGCCTTCTCCCCTATAAGACCGTCCGCGCCATCGCGAAGCCCGCGTTTACCCCTGAGAGCATGGAGGTCATCGCCGCCGCCATGGAAAACACACGTCATGACCCCTATACCGGTGAGCACTCGCTGACCGAAGCGCAGGTGGCGCGTATCATGAACCCGGAATACAGACCGGAGCAGCAAATCGCGCTTCTTACCGCCATGCGCGGGCAGACCCCGGTTGCAGACCTGAGCGATGCGGACTTTGCGGGGCTGTTCCCGGCTTCCCTTTCCGTAGAGCAGATGAGCGCCTGTGCCTATGCCGTGAACCGGTGCGGGTATAACGCGCCACTTCTCATGATGACCATGCAGGCGTGCGCGGACATGAACGCGCAACAGCTCATGGCCGTCTTCGATGCAACGGCGGCAGAGTTTTCCGATGCCACTATGGCAAAGGTCTCCACAATCCTTATGCACACCCCAGCCCTTACCTCCCAGCAGATGCGCTACCTGCTCGCGGAAGCTAGGAACGGCACCCCGTTTCCGGCTCTGGAATCCATGAAGGAGCATCTGCTGGCACAGGCGGAACCCGAGAAGGCACAGGTTACCGAAACCGGTGTCAAGTCCGAGTCCCGTGACATGGCATCCGGCAAGGAAGCGCTTGCGGAGCAGACGGGACTCGATGGCACCCAAAAAATCAATCAGAACAAGGAGATGGAATAGATGTTTCACAACATATCTAATCCCAAATGGTTCGGCAATTGGAGCCGTTTGGAAGATGACTATCTCGGCAACGGCGGAACGGACATTGCCGACAACTTCACTTTCTCGAAAATGGAAAAAACCGGCGGGCTTTTCGGTTCCATCGTCAGACTGGCTACCGCATTTCCCGCCTGCGACCCGGAGACCGGACATGCCACCGGCGCTTGGAAGGTGGCCTGCGAGTCCATCGACCTCGACGAGGTGCCGCTTTCCGATATCGCGGACATGATTTCCGGCTTTGACTGCGAGACCATAACTGATTTCCGGTTGTTCAACACCGGGGCATTCGATAACACCCCATGGCAGCAAGCCCTCGGCGAGCTTTTACTGCGCCTGCGCATCGAGAAGGACGATTACCAATGGATACAATGCCCCAACTCCGAATCCGCCGTGAACATGATGAACATGGTCATGGATGCGCACATGCCGAAGGACTTCTTCGATGGTTTTGTCTGCGGTGATGAGGAATATGGTCTCAACGAGGAAGCTCACGAAATGGCTTCTGGACGGAAGGAAATCGACACCCAGACGGAAACCAAGGATGCACCGGAAGCTGACGCGGACAAGGAGGTGAAATAGATGACCGATAATTTCAAGGAGATAGGTTCCCTGTTCGGCAGGGAAGGCGCGGGCGCAGGCTTCGCCAAACAGACGGATAAGGAATCCTTCACCTATGCCTTCGCTTGGCCGGAGGGGGATACTTGGGCAACCCTCACCGGATACCTGAATCTCGATGAGCAGCCGGAGGAGTACGTGCGCCGCGTGCTGCAAGACGGCGGATTCCGCTCCGATTGGGGCAACCCGGATTACGACCCCATCGGTGATTTCAAGGAGACAGCCGGTGACGAATACCGGATTCCTCTCCTGAAAGTCCTGCTCCGGGAGCAGCTGGAAAGCCGCTACGAGGTCGCAAACCATTTTTCGACGATGAACCGCGCCCGCGTGGAGCTTTCCGCCTTTATCCAGAACGAAGGCGGCGCACCGCTTCCCGCAGACGCGCTCGGTACTCCCGAAGAACAGGGTATCCGTGCCATGCTCATCGCCACCGGCGAACCTCCGCGCGAGGTGACCCTTCTGCCGGATAAAAACGGCTCCACCTTAAAGCCGTTGCAAGCGCTGGTGGGTGGAAATATCGAGACTTTCGATATCGCTTTCGGCGAGGGGGTTTCCCTTTACGTGAACGAGGAGGGTCTGTTCACCTGCCCGCCAAATCGCGCCATTTTCGCCACCGAGGAGATGGCAAAAGCCGGGTATCTCTCCCAGCTCGATTACTCGAAGGTCGTGGAGATGGGGGATTTCTACACCGTTCTAAACGGCGATATCGTAGCCGTGGGGTTCGACCCAGAGACAGGGGAGAGCCGGTCGCTCACGGATGGAGAGACTGCCCGCGTGGAAGGGTACTTCACCGTTATCAGTAGACCCGGAAGCGGAGCGAAGGCCGTCGATGATATCCGGCACGGTATCACTCCGGGCAGCTACGACATTTCCGTGGAGAGCCACGACTGCACATCCGGCAGGAACGCGCTCGCGGCGGATGCACCTGCAATGGATGCGCCCGGAAAGGATGACCAGAACATCGGATAGAACCCGAAGTGACAAAAAATTGAAAGACAGGATGCCGCATCCCGTATGGGAGCGGCATCTCCACAAATGCGAAAAAGAACGGGAGGTGCGAATGATGAAAGCAGAAAAAGGCTCCGAGATTATCACGACCATCTGCGAGTACGAGAACTCCGTGGCGATGCCGGATAATGAACGCCTGACCTATCTCGACACGTGCGGCATCGCCCGCCTTAAGGATGGGAACGGAAATGTAAAAGCACAAGAAGCCTATGCGAGCAGATGCAGCGAGTACCTGCGGTTCGGACACGAAGTCGACCTTGCCGCCTGCGGCGCATACAGCCCCTACGATGCCCTGAAAGTCTGCGACACGCCGGAGATATTCTTGAAGACCGGGTTCGAGCAGCGCCCCATGCTCTACACGCAGAAGCATCTCTTTCAGGCTCTCACACCGAAATCCGATTACAACCCCCACCGGCACGGCTTCTCCATCGAACAGGTAAAGCGCTTTCCCGAGCTTCTTGCTTCCCCGGTGGTTCTCGCCAACAGCCCGACCAGGGACGATGTTCTGCTTGCCATCCTTCTCGCGACCGATGCCTACGACACCCCGCTCATCGCGGGCATCAAGCCGGACGGCACGGGAAACTACGGGGAGCGCGAAGTGGAGACGAATATGGTCTTGAGCGTCTACAGCAGACAGAACTTCATCCGTTACTTCGCTCTGTTACGGGATATGGATGCCTTCGTGTTCGTAAGCGGCAGGAAAATCGAAGCGCTCGAAGACCTATCCGGGCTTCCGCTTGCGGAAAATTGCTCCGGTCTCGATATTGACAGGATTCTGCAACGCCCGAAGTGCCTTGGATAGATACGCAGACTGCTAACGATTACCGGCTGGATAGGGGATATTAACCTTCGTCCCTTGAATGAAGCAGAAAGGAGAAAACCATATGAGCAAATTAGTCATCGCGGAAAAGCCGATGCTCGCCCGCGATATCGCCCGCGCCATCACGGGAAAAGAGGTGTCCGAAAGCGCCCGCCTTCCCATCTCGGGAAACGGCTACACGGTCTGTGCCTGCGCCGGCCACCTTTTGGAACTGGTAGAACCGGATGCCATCGACCCAAAATGGGGAATGCCTTGGAGCCTTGATGTACTCCCTATCGAGGTTCACGACTGGCCGAAGGAACCGGCGGTCGATAAGAAGACCGGAGAGAGCAAGAAGCCCCTCATCGACCAGATTGCGGGACTCCTTAAAACTTGCGATTCCGTCATCGCCGCCGGTGACCCGGACGATGAGGGGCAGCTTATCGTGGACGAGCTTTTGGACTACCTCGGCTACGCCGGTAAGGTCGAGCGCGTCTACGTGAACGACAACATCGAGAAGAACATCGTGAAGGCATTCGACAAGCTCGTGCCCAACGACTCCTGCCGGGGTGCCGGGAACGCCGCCTATGCCCGACAGATGGCGGATATGTGCTTCGGCGTGAACGAGACGAGACTCGCCACCAAGCGTCTCGACGGCCTGTTCACCGTCGGACGCGTGCAGACACCGACGCTTGGGCTTGTGGTGAAACGCGACGAAGCCATCGCCCACCACGTCACCCGAAAGTTCTACGAGCTGTTTGCAAGCGGTGATTCGGATGCCGGAGAACTCACCTTCAAGTATCTGCCGGGAAAGGAGCTGCTTGCCGGTGAGAAGCATCTGTTCGAGCGGCATACGCTGGAAGCCCTTAAGGAAAAGCTCGACGGACGCGACCTGCACTTTGAAACGACCGTATCGAAAAAGCAGGAGAACCCGCCGCTTCCCTACAACTTGACCGTGCTGCTCTCCGACATGAGCGAGCGCTTCGGCTTCACTGCCGCGCAGACTCAGCAAATCACGCAGGATTTGCGTGATAAGTACAAAGCCATCACCTACAACCGCTCCGATTCCCAATACCTCAAGGAAGAGCACCGAGAGCAGGCACCGGCAGTCCTTGCACAGGCGATGAAGAACCTCGGCGTGCGCTGGCCTTTGGATTACCGGCTCCATTCCAAGGCGTTCAACGACGGGAACGTGACCGCCCACCACGGCATCATCCCGCAGGAAGCGAATGCGCCCGTGTCCGCGATGGAACCGGACGAAGCCAAGGTCTACACCGCCATCTGCGAGCGCTATGCGGTGCAATTTCTTCCTCCCGCCGTGTACGACGTGAGCGAAAGCACGGTAAGCGTGGACGGCGGAACGCTTAAGCTCACCGCGAAGCGCCTTTCGGACGCGGGGTTCAAGGCCGTCTTCCCGAACATCTCGAACAGCCGTGGCAGGGAGGATTCCGATACGGGGAACCCATGGGTTCCCGCAGGAAGCCATACCCTCGCCGGTATCTCCTGCTCAATCACGGAAGGGGAGACCACCCCGCCCGCACCCTATACGGAGGGCACCCTCATCACAGACATGGCATCCATCGCGAAGTACGTCAAAGACCCGGAAATCCGGGAAATCCTTAAGCGTAAGGATGACGGCAAGAAGGGCGAACACGGCGGTATCGGA
>OIDV01000601.1_pt1 | contig 12975 bp, 8 predicted proteins | sample 1581661 | NCBI WGS metagenome assembly OIDV01 (sample SAMEA3882516, study PRJEB24775) | human gut metagenome | biome: human-associated habitat; feature: intestine environment; material: feces | place: Netherlands | collected 2009/2010
GCCGCCGGAGCGGTGCTTAAGCCGTAAGGCGGGAATTATGCGGTGTTGCCCTAAGGCCTCCCTTTGACAAGGGAGGCCTTTCTCCCCACTTTATGAACAAATCTTAAAACTTTCTTACACCCTCTTGCACCGCGGTGCAGGAGGGTGTATTATTATCATGTTTTAATAATTAACATAAGTCAACTATTAACAGGAGGTGTTCACCAATGGGCACTGAAACCCCTTATCTGAGCGGGGTGTTCCGCTTTGTGGCGCGGCTGCACACACTGTCCAGGCGCGGGATGCGCATGGCACTGGCCGGGCAGCCCAAATGCCGCTATGGCATGCTGCAAAGTCTGTACAATCTCATTGAGCAGCACGGCTGCGACGGCGCGATCTATGTCTCGGACATTGCGCGGCAGATGCACCAGCCGATGCCGGCGATTTCCCGCGGGCTGCGTCAGATGGAGCAGGACGGCCACATCGTCCGCGAGACCGACCCCAAGGACCGCCGCAAGACGCTGGTACGCATCACCCCGGCAGGGGAGCGCGCCCGCAAAGCCAATGAGCAGGCCATGAACGACTACTTTGCCCGCATCATGGCGCGGCTGACCCCGCAGCAGCTGGCGCAGGCCAACGCCGTAAAGGACGCTCTGCTCGCCGCCATCGAGGCCGAGAACGCCGCTATGAAAACCGATTTGAAAGGAGAACCCCCGCATGACGAAAATTTTTAAGCAGCTGGGGCGGCACTGGGCGGCCTGCCTGGCCGTCGTTGCGCTGCTCATCGTGCAGGCATACTGCGATTTAAGCCTGCCCGACTACACAAGCAAAATTGTGGACACCGGCATCCAGCAGGGCGGCATTGAAAGCCCCGTGCCCGACACCGTCCGCAGCACAACGCTGCAGGCGCTCGAGCTGCTCATGTCCGAGGACGACGCCGCACTGGCGGACGAAGCCTACTCCGACCCCGACGCGGACGGTGTGCGCACACTGAAGCCGGACGCGGACACCGCCGCGCTGGAAAATGCGTTCACAACGCCGGACGTTGTGCTGTACATGGCCGCGGCGAAGAATGCCGCCACTGCCGCCAGTACTACCGACACCGTGGTCCCCACGGCCTATGACCTCGACGCCGTCGCCACGCAGCTGGCCGCCGCGTCCCAAGCCCCCGGCGCACGGGAAATGCTGCAAAGCCAGCTGACGGACGGTCTCGCCCAGCTGGACGAGACCGTCGCCGACAGCCTGTCCAGCCAGGCCATGCTGCTCGTCGCGCTGGAATATGACGCTCAGGGCATTGCCCATGACGTGCAAATGTCCTATCTGCTGCGCACGGGCGGCCAAATGCTGGCTTTAACGCTGCTCATGGTTGCCGTGGCCGTCGCCGTAGGCTTTATCGCGTCCCGCGTCTCCGCCGCCATTGGCCGTGACCTGCGCCGCGACGTGTTCAGGACCGTCGTCGGCTATTCCAACGCCGAAATCGAAAAATTTTCCACTGCTTCGCTGATTACCCGCACCACAAACGACATCCAGCAGGTGCAGTTCGTCTGCGTGATCCTGCTGCGCATGGTAGCCTACGCGCCCATTTTGGGCATTGGCGGCATTATGCACGTTGCCAGCGGCAACACGGGGCTGGAATGGATCATCTTTGTGGCCGTGGCCGCACTGCTGGCGCTCATCGCCGTTTTGATGAACGTAGCCATGCCGAAATTCAAGCAAATGCAAGTTTTGGTGGATCGGCTGAACCTTGTCAGCCGCGAAATCCTGACCGGCATTATGCCCATCCGCGCGTTCAGCCGCGAGGAATTTGAGGAAAAGCGCTTTGACAGGGCCAACACCGACCTGATGAAGACCCAGCTGTTCACCAACCGCACGATGGTCGCCATGATGCCGTTTATGACGCTCATCATGAACGGCACGAGCCTGCTCATCGTCTGGTTCGGCGGCAAGGCGATGGATCTGGGCAGCATGCAGGTGGGTGAGATGATCGCGTTCATCACCTACACGATGCAGATCGTCATGTCGTTCCTCATGCTCTCGATGGTCGCCGTCATGCTGCCCCGCGCCGGTGTTGCTGCGGACCGCATTGACGAGGTCATCAAGACCCCCTCGACCATCCATGACCCCGCTGCGCCCAAGGCACTGCCCGCGGACGGCACCCACGGCGTTGTGGCGTTCCATGACGTCAGCTTCCGCTATCCCGGCTCCGACGAGGACGCGCTCGAGCACATCAGCTTCACGGCCAGACCCGGCGAGACAACGGCCATCATCGGCTCCACGGGCTGCGGCAAATCTACGCTGCTCAACCTGATCCCGCGCTTCTACGATGTGACCGAGGGCAGCGTGACGATTGACGGCGTTGACGTGCGCGACATGACCCAGGCACAGCTGCACGACGAGCTGGGCTATGTACCGCAGAAGGGCGTGCTGTTCAGCGGCACAATCACATCCAACCTGAAGTTCGGCGGCGACCACATCACCGACGCCGACGCAGAGCAGGCTGCCGAGATTGCCCAGGCCACGGAGTTCATCTCCGCTAAGCCCGAGGGCTTCGACAGCCCGATTGCCCAGGGCGGCAGCAACGTCTCCGGCGGGCAGAAGCAGCGCCTTTCGATTGCCCGCGCCATTGCCAAACACCCGCAGATCTATCTGTTTGACGACAGCTTCTCGGCGCTGGACTACAAGACCGACGTGGCGCTGCGCCGTGCGCTGAAGGCTAAAACCGACAACGCCACGGTCATTATTGTGGCGCAGCGCATCTCCACCGTGCTGCACGCGAACCAGATTTTGGTGCTGGATGAGGGCCGCATCGTCGGCAAGGGCACCCATGCCCAGCTGATGGAAAGCTGCCCCGCGTATCAGGAAATTGCGCGCAGCCAGCTGAGCCAGAAGGAACTGAATTTGCAGAAGGAGGGTGAGTGATATGCCAAGACCCGGACGCATGACGACGGAGCGCGCCAAGGACTTCAAGGGCACGCTGCGCCAGCTGCTGGCCGCCATGAGCAAGTATAAGCTGTCGCTGGTCGTCGTCATTGTTTTTGCTGTTCTGTCAACCATTTTCAACATTGCAGGGCCGAAGATCCTGGCCAAGGCCACCACGGCGCTGGCCACCGGCTGGATCGCCAAGCTGCGCGGCGTGGGCGGCATCGACTTTGCCTACATCGGCAAGGTGCTGCTGTTCCTGCTGGGCATGTACCTGCTGTCTGCGGCGTTCAGCTTCATTCAGGGCTGGCTCATGTCCGGCCTGTCGCAGAAGGTCTGCTACGACTTCCGCGACCAGATCAGCAAAAAGATCAACCGCCTGCCGCTAGCCTACTTTGAAAAGCGCACCGTCGGCGAGGTGCTGTCCCGCATCACAAACGACGTGGATACGCTGGGCCAGAGCCTGAACCAGAGCGTGACCCAGCTGATCACCAGCGTTGCGACGATGGTCGGCGTGCTCATCATGATGCTGTCCATCAGCCCTAAAATGACGCTGATCGCCCTGCTGATCCTGCCGGTCTCACTGGCGCTGGTGCTGGTGGTCGTCAAGTTCAGCCAGAAGTATTTCAAGGCGCAGCAGGCGACACTGGGCGTTGTCAACGGTCAGGTCGAGGAGGTCTACTCCGGCCACAACGTCATCAAGGCGTTCAACCGCGAGGCCGCCGTGCTGGATGACTTCAACGCCGCGAACGATAAGCTGTACGAATCCGCATGGAAATCGCAGTTTTTGTCCGGTCTGATGCAGCCCATCATGAACTTTGTGGGCAACCTGGGCTATGTGGCCGTTGCCATCGTCGGCAGCATTTTTGCCGCAGCGGGCGCCATCACCATCGGCGATATTCAGGCGTTCATCCAGTACGTCAAGAACTTCACCCAGCCCATCCAGCAGCTGGCGCAGGTGTCCAACATGCTGCAAAGCATGACCGCCGCCGCCGAGCGCGTCTTTGAATTTTTGAACGAGCCCGAGGAGGACCAGCTGGCCGACCCCGCCCGCCGCGCCGACCCCGCCTGCATCGACGGTCAGGTCACGTTTGACCATGTAAAGTTCGGCTACACGCCGGAAAAGACCGTCATCCACAATTTCAGCTGCAATGTCAAGCCCGGCCAGAAGGTCGCCATCGTCGGCCCCACCGGCGCGGGCAAGACCACAATGGTCAAGCTGCTCATGCGGTTCTATGATGTGGATTCCGGCGAAATTTTGCTGAACGGCCACAACGTCAGGGACTTTGACCGCAGCGACCTGCGCGAGGGCTTCGGCATGGTGCTGCAGGATACCTGGCTGTTCAAGGGCACGATCATGGAGAACATCCGCTATGGCCGTCTGGATGCCACGGACGAGGAGGTCATTGCCGCCGCGAAAGCTGCAAACGCCGACCACTTTATCCGCACGCTGCCCGGCGGCTACCAGATGGAGCTGAACGAGGACGCCTCCAACGTCAGCCAAGGCCAGAAGCAGCTTTTGACGATTGCCCGCACGATTTTGGCGGACAACCGCATCCTGATCCTCGATGAGGCGACATCGAGCGTTGACACCCGCACCGAGCAGCGCATCCAGACGGCTATGGACCGCCTGATGCAGGGCCGCACGAGCTTCGTCATCGCGCACCGCCTGTCCACCATCCGCGATGCCGATTTGATCCTGGTCATGCGCGAGGGCGACATTGTCGAGCAGGGAACGCACGACGAGCTGATTGAAGCCGGCGGGTTCTATGCCGATTTGTACAACAGTCAGTTTGAGGATGTGACGGCATAAGACCAAAACAAAAAAGTCGACAGTGTGCCAAATCCGTTGCACGCTGTCGATTCAGACCGTCAAAAGAATTGCATTCCCGCCTTATTGCGTGTGTAGGGGCGACCATTGGTTGCCCGCCAACTTACCGCAGCAACGCATTTTCCGGGATTGTTTCTTGCAAGGCAAACGGGCACGGGCGAGCAATGCTCGCCCCTACAAAAGTTTCTCGACAGTCTGAGCCACCCATTTATGAGCAGTATCCGCAGGGTCGCCCTCATCCGGCCCTACGGGCCACCTTCCCCCGCGGGGGAAGGCTTTTCTTTTATTGACACCCCTGCTATAATAGAACCAAAGGGGGCTTTATCCATGGATTACACGCAACTTACCGCGCAGGCACGGCAGGCCACGGAAGAACTGCTCGAAGCTGCGCACCTTGAAACAGGGGATATTTTTGTGGTCGGCTGCTCCAGCAGCGAGATCATGGGCGGGCGCATCGGCAAGGATTCCAGCATGGAGGCTGCCGCTGCCGTGCTGGCGGGCGTGCTGCCGCCATTGCAGGAGCAGGGCGTCTATCTGGCCGCCCAGTGCTGTGAGCATCTGAACCGTTCTATCGTCATTGAGCGCGAGGTCGCGAAGGCCAACGGCTATCAGATCGTCTCGGCCATTCCGCAGCCCCACGCGGGCGGCAGCTGGGCCACGAACTGCTGGCAGCGCTTTAACGACCCCGTCCTTGTGGAGGAGGTCAGGGCCGCCGCGGGCATGGACATCGGCGGCACGCTCATCGGTATGCACCTGCGCCGCGTGGCTGTGCCGGTGCGCTTGTCGATGGACCACATCGGGCAGGCAATTCTGCTCTGCGCCCGCACCCGTCCGCCGTTCATCGGCGGTTCCCGCGCCGTTTACAGTCAGGAGGAAGTGCGATGATTCCCGAAGCCCAGAAGCAGCAGATGGCCGAGGCCGTCGCGAAGATCCGTGAGACGATGGCCGCTGCCGCCAAGGCCGCAGGCCGCGACCCGGCAGAGGTGCGCCTTTGCGCCGCCTGCAAGACCCGCACGGTGGAGGAGGTGCGCTGCAGCGCCGACCTGCCCATTGACCTGTTCGGTGAAAACCATGTGCAGGAGCTGGTCGAAAAGACCGACGCGAACGCCTACAACGGCAAGCCCGGGCACTTCATCGGGCATTTACAGACGAACAAGGTCAACAAGGTCGTAGGCCGCGCCGCGCTGATCCAGAGCGTGGACAGCACGCGCCTTTTGGATAAAATCGATGCCGCCGCGGCCCGTCTGGGGCTGGTGCAGGACATTCTCGTCGAGATCAACATCGGCGAGGAGGCCAGCAAGAGCGGCGTGGACGCCGACAGCCTGTTCCCGCTTTTGGAGGCTGCCGCCGCCAGGGAGCACATCCGTCTGCGCGGCCTGATGGCGATCCCGCCCGCCGACGCCGACGACACCGAGACCCGCCGCTTTTTTGCACAGATGCGGGAGCTTTTGGCCAGAGCCGACGCCCGGCACTATGACCGGGCACAGATGGACATTCTGTCCATGGGCATGAGCCACGACTACGCCGCCGCCATCGCTGAGGGCGCGACCATCGTCCGCGTCGGCACGGCGATTTACGGCGCACGGGATTACAGCAAAAAGGCATAATTTCAGGCTTCCCCCGCGGGGGAAGCTGTCCGCGAAGCGGACGGATGAGGGCAAAGCTTCTGCAGCCACCCGTTCACAGGATTTCGCCGCAGACTCGCCCCTCATCCGGCCCTTCGGGCCACCTTCCCCCTCGGGGGAAGGCTTTTTTATTTTCTCCCCCTGTATTCCCGCGGCGTCATCCCGTACCGCTTTTTGAACAGACGGTTGAAGTAGGACAAATTCTCAAACCCACATTGCTCCGCAATCGCCAGCACGGTGTCGCTGCCGCTGCGCAGGGCATCGGCGGCGGCGTTCAGGCGTTGCTCGTTCAGGTATTCGGTAAAGCCCTGGCCGGTCATTTTCTTGAACCAGCGCATAAAATGGCTGGGGCTGCATCCGCAGGCCGCCGCTGCGTCGGTCACATGCAGCGCCCCCGCGTAGCCCTCATTCACAAGCTGCACCACGGTTTTCAGCCGCCGGGTATCGGGGGTATCGGCAGGGGGCAGGTCTCCGGTGCGGCCCACCAGCGCCGCCAGAAACAGCAGCAGCTCGCCCTTTATACAGAGTTCATATCCCACGTCTTTGATCTTGTTGAATTCCTCCGCCGCGTGCAGGCACCGCACTGCCCAGTTGTAGCCCCAGTCTTCCGGGCCAAGGCGCATGGGCAGAGCCAGACGTCCGCTCTGCAGCGGCAGCAGGTACTTCTCGGCACAGATGTCACCGGCGCCGCCCAGCAGCTCCAGCTCAAAGATGATGTTCTCATATTCCATTGCCTCACCGGGCAGCTGGCGCAGGGCGTGCAGCACGCCGGGGGCAAACACGTAAATGTCGCCCGCCTGTGCCGTGTAGGTCGTCAGCCCGGCCTGCACGATGCCGCGCCCTTTTTTGACAAAGACCAGCTCCATGCTGTCCTGCCAGTGCAGCGCCACCTGCGGGAAGTCCTTCGGGATCGTACACGGGTAGATATTGAACGGGAACCACGCGGCCCCGTGTTGCTTTGCTTCGCGTAAACGCTCTTGTTTCGCCATATTTTCACCTCGCATGATAGTATTGTACCATAAGTTGCGGGTATTTTGCAAGTCAGATGCACGTTTTGTGTGGTATAACCAAGTTGTACCCAAGAAGCTCATACACAAATGGAGGGAACCTCTTATGAATATGACTGCTGCGATGGAAGCCAGAACCAACAAGCCCCTGACCGCCTGCACGGATCAGGAAATCTATCTGGCCCTGCTGGACATCGTCCGCGAACAGAGCGCCGCCCGCGTCCGTCCCGTCACAGGCCGCAAGCTCTACTATATCAGCGCCGAGTTTCTGATCGGCAAGCTGCTGTCCAACAACCTTATCAATTTAGGGCTGTACGACGACACCCGCGCCGCGCTGGCCGCTGTCGGGAAAAACCTGTCCGATATTGAGGAGGTCGAGCCGGAGCCAAGCCTTGGCAACGGCGGGCTGGGCCGTCTGGCCGCCTGTTTCCTTGATTCCCTCGCCACGCTGAACCTGCCCGGCGACGGTGTCGGCCTGCGGTATCACTTCGGCCTGTTCCACCAGTCCTTCAAGGACGGCGTCCAGAACGAGCTGCCCGACCCGTGGCTGACCGCCCACTCCTGGGCGGAAAAAACGGATACGGTCTATCCCGTCGAGCTGGCCGGCAAGACCTACAGCGCCCGTCTGTACAAGCTGGCCGTCACGGGCTACGAGGGCCGCACGAACACGCTGAATCTGTTCGATCTCGACACCATTGATGAGAGCATCGTCCACGACGGCATCACGTTCGACAAGACCGACATCGACAAAAACCTGACGCTTTTCCTGTATCCCGATGACTCCGACGAGGCCGGACGCCGTCTGCGCGTCTACCAGCAGTACCTGATGGTTTCCGCCGGGGCCCAGCTGATTCTGGCCGAGTGCGCCGCCCGCGGCTGTGATTACCACGATCTGGCCGACTACGCCGCCATCCAGATCAACGACACCCACCCCAGCATGGTTATCCCCGAGCTGATCCGCCTGCTGGGGGAGAAGGGCATCGACTTTGACGAGGCCGTCGAGATCGTCACAAAGACCTGTGCCTACACGAACCACACCATTCTGGCCGAGGCGCTCGAAAAGTGGCCCCGCGCCTATCTGGACGCCGTCGTGCCGCAGCTCATGCCCATCATTGAAAAGCTCGACACGCTGGCCCGCACCCGCACCACCGACGAGAGTCTGGCCATCATCGACGGTGATGACCGCGTTCACATGGCCCACATGGACATCCACTTCACCCACTCGACGAACGGCGTTGCCTATCTGCACACCGAGATCCTGAAAAACAGCGAGCTGCACGGCTTTTACCAGCTCTACCCCGAAAATTTCAACAACAAGACCAACGGCATCACCTTCCGCCGCTGGCTGCTGGAGTGCGACCCGGCACTGACCGCCGAGATCGAAAAGCTCATCGGTTCCGGCTTCCGCAAGGACGCCACCGAGCTTGAAAAACTGCTGCCCTACACGGAAAATGTCGATATTTTGCAGCAGTTCTCCGCCGTTAAGGCGCAGAACAAGCGCGCACTGGCCGACTGGCTGCACCGCACGCAGAACATCACCGTTGACCCGGATGCAATGTTCGACATCCAGTCCAAGCGCCTGCATGAGTACAAGCGCCAGCAGCTGAACCTGCTCTACCTGATCCACCAGTATCATGAGATCAAGGCCGGGCATCTGCCCGCCACGCCGCTGGTCAGCATCTTCGGTGCCAAGGCCGCCCCGGCGTACACGATTGCCAAGGACATCATCCACGCCCTGCTGACCCTGTCTAAGGTCATTGCGGCGGACCCGGTTGTGTCGAAGTATCTGCAGGTCGTCTTTGTGGAAAACTACAACGTCACCGCCGCTGAGAAGCTCATCCCCGCCTGCGACCTGTCGGAGCAGATCTCGCTGGCCTCCAAGGAGGCGTCCGGTACCGGCAACATGAAGTTCATGCTCAACGGTGCGCTGACGCTTGGCACGATGGACGGTGCGAACGTCGAGATCTGTCAGCAGGTCGGCGATGAGAACATCTATATCTTCGGCCAGACGTCCGATCAGGTCATCCACCGCTATGAGATGGGCGACTATCAGGCCAGCCAGTGGGTGGAGGGTGACCCCAACATCCGCCGCGCCGTCGATTTCCTCGTCGGGCCGGAGATGCTGGCCGCCGGGCATGAGGAAAACCTGCGCCGCCTGCACGACGAGTTGGTCTGGAAGGACTGGTTCCAGACGCTGCCCGACTTCAACGCCTATGTGGTGCGCAAGGGTCAGGCCCTGAGCGACTACGCCTGCGACCCGCTGGGCTGGCGCAAGAAGTGCGTCATCAACATTGCCAAGGCCGGCCTGTTCAGCAGTGACCGCACGATTGCCGAGTACAATAGGGACATCTGGCATCTGGGCGAGTGATCCACCTCTATAAGCAACCGCATCCCCTGTCCGCACGGGCAGGGGATTTTTGCTTGTGTATGGCTTCTTTACATGGAATGCCGGATGCAAAGGTTTCCGCTGGGCGTTGAAACGTTTCCCTTGCAAACTGTCGCTCTACCTGCTACAATAAATGCAGATTATTTGTAAGGAGCGATCACCCATGAACTGGCATCAGGCCTGTGAGCTGCCCTATTACCACGGCAGCGACCTCGGCGCAAATCCAACGGCGGAGGAAACCACCTTCAAGCTGTGGGCTCCCACTGCCTGCGGGGTCGTGGTCTGCCTGTATGCCACCGGCACCGACGCCGAGCCGGGCGCGAAAGAGCTGGGCGTACACGAAATGCGCCGCGGCGATGGCGGCGTCTGGGCCATTGTGCTGCCCGGCAACCTGCACGGGACGTATTACATCTACCGCATCTACTTCCCGGATGGCCGCGTGCATGAGGTCGTGGACCCCTACGCCCGCAGCGCCGGGGCCAACGGCACCCGCGGCATGGTGGTGGACCTGACACAGGCCGCCCCCGACGGCTGGGAGCAGGACCGGCGCCCCGACATCCCGGCCCACGCCCGCAGCGTGTGGGAGGTGCATGTGGCGGACTTTTCCGCTGACGGGCACAGCGGTGTAAAACCGGAGTGGCGCGGCAAGTTCATGGGCTTCACGCCCGATGACACCACGCTGGACAACGACGGCGAACACCCGACCTGCCTGAATTATCTGAAAAATCTGGGCATCAGCCATGTGCAATTACAGCCCATCTACGACTACGCCACGGTGGACGAGTCCCGCCCCGACGGCGGCTACAACTGGGGCTACGACCCGCAGAACTACAACGTGCCCGAGGGCAGCTTTGCCACCGACCCGTTCCACGGCGAGGTGCGCGTCAAGGAGTGCCGCGCCATGGTCGCCGCGCTGCACCGCGCGGGGCTGGGCGTCGTGATGGACGTCGTCTACAACCACACCTACCACGGCGAGAGCAATCTGGAGCGCACCGTGCCCGGCTACTGGAACCGCCGCTGGCCCAACGGCATGATGACCAACGGCTCCGGCTGCGGCTGTGACCTGGCCAGCGAGCGCCCGATGGTGCGCAAATACGTGGTCGAGTCGGTGCTGTACTGGGCCACAGCCTACCACATCGACGGTTTCCGCTTTGACCTGATGGCGCTGGAAGACGTGGACACGATGAACGCCATCCGCGCCGCGCTGGACAGTCTGCCCGGCGGCGAGAGCATTTTACTGTACGGCGAGCCCTGGATGGGCGGCGGCACGAACCTTGAAGGCGGCGCACGCCCCGCCGACAAGCGCGCCCTCGACGCGCTGCATGAACGCATCGGATTTTTCTGCGATGACACGCGGGACTGCATCAAGGGCAACGTCTTTGACGCGGCCAACGCGGGCTATGTCAACGGCGCACCGCAGCATGGCTACGATGTGCTGCACTCGATCAGCGCGTGGCGCAGCGGCGCACACGGCTTCTGGCCCAAGCGCGCCGGGCAGGTCGTGCAGTATGTCTCCGCCCATGACAACTACACGCTCTGGGACAAGCTGGCCGCCGTGGGCCGCCGCGGCGATTACGACTGCCCCGACGCCGATTTGCTGGCACAGAACCGCATGACGGCGGGCATCTACCTGACCTGCCAGGGTCTGCCCTTTATGCAGGCGGGCGAGGAGTGGGGCCGCACCAAGCACGGCGACCACAACAGCTACAAGGGGCCGCTGGCCACGAATCGGCTGGACTGGACCCGCGCCCACCGCCCGGAGTTTGCCGCGCTGACGGCGTTTTACCGCGGCATGCTGGCCATCCGCCGCGCCTATCCGCGGCTGAGCGGCGCGGCAGGGGAGCCGGAGCCGTTTATTCTGGCGCTGCCTGGCTGGCTCATCGGCTTTGTGCCGGAGAACGACGGCACGGCCACGGCGGGTCAGCTGGCTGTCTACTACAACCCCGAGCGCACCCGCCAGTGGGCCAGCCTGCCCGCCGGTACCTGGCGCAAAGTAAGCGACGGCGTCCACGCCGGTGTGACACCCTTCGGCCCCTGCTTCCGGGATGCGTTGGAGCTGGCCCCGACGAGCGTGACGGTGCTGGTGGCGGAGTAAAAGTATAATCACGTTTCATGGGAGAGGGAGAGCCTCTCCCTTTTTGTTTGTCGTCCCATTTATTGTGGCCTTGTAGGGAGGGGTCTTGACCCCTCCGCGGGGCGTCGAGGACGCCGCCCCTACAACCTTGTCATTTTGTTCACAAAAACTTTGTTTGACAGACTGTCCAATTTCCGTGTATAATAGACTTATACGTTATACGATTTGTAGAATAGCCCGCCGCTGCTACAAAGTGTTTATCACACACGGACAGAAAAGGGAAAGGGAGGCCGTCACCATGAGCGACTACGCAGCCATTGAAAAGGAAGCCCGCATTTTTACCGAGGAATGTGTCACCAACAACCGCATTGATCCCACGCTGTTTGCCCAATACGACATCAAGCGCGGCCTGCGCGACAAAAACGGCAAGGGCGTGCTGGCGGGCATCACGAACATTTCTCGCATCGACGCCTTTGAGGAGCGCGACGGCCAGAAGGTTCCCTGCGAGGGCAAGCTCTGGTACCGCGGCTACAACGTCTACGACCTGATCCGCGGTCTGCGCGGCAAGCGCTATGCGTTTGAGGGCGCGGCCTATCTGCTGCTGCTCGGCGACCTGCCGAACAAAGAGCAGCTCGAGAGCTTCACCGCCTGCCTTGCCAAATGCCGCGACCTGCCGACAAACTTTGTGCGAGACGTCATCATGAAGGCCCCCAGTCACGACCTGATGAACTCGCTGACCCGCAGCGTGCTGACGCTGGCCAACTACGATGACGACATCGGCAAGACCGACCTGCAGACCCAGCTGGAACAGTGCATCAAGCTCATCAGCGTTTTCCCGATGCTGGCGGTCTACGGCTACCACGCCTACAATTACTATGAGTGCGGCGGCAGCATGTACATCCACCGCCCCGACCCGAGCCTGTCCACGGCGGAAAACCTGCTGAAGATGCTGCGCCCCGACCAGAAGTACACCGACCTCGAGGCCCACGTGCTGGACATTGCCCTGCTGCTGCACATGGAGCACGGCGGCGGCAACAACTCGACCTTCACGACCCGCGTCGTCACCTCGTCCGGGTCGGACACCTACTCCGTCATTGCGGCGGCGCTTTCCAGCCTGAAGGGCCCCAAGCACGGCGGCGCGAACATCAAGGTCA
>OIDV01000606.1_pt1 | contig 12866 bp, 9 predicted proteins | sample 1581661 | NCBI WGS metagenome assembly OIDV01 (sample SAMEA3882516, study PRJEB24775) | human gut metagenome | biome: human-associated habitat; feature: intestine environment; material: feces | place: Netherlands | collected 2009/2010
TATAGGGGGCGATGGTGCCGTCGCGGTGTAATCGACCACGCCATCGGCCTGGCTCAGGCCCTGATCGGCGTGGCTGACCTTTTCGAAGGTCATGCCGTTATCGTTCTGGGAATTGTAGGTGTATTGGGGAGTCAGGCCGGCGGAGTCGTCCGCCATGGCGGTGGCCGGGATTCCGGCGAGAGCCGTTGCGCAAGCGACGATTGCGCCAAGGCATGCGATTGCCTTGTTTCTCATCTATTTCTCCTGTCTTCGCGCGACGTGGAAAACGTCATTGATGGGGGCATCTAGGGGGCTGCCCGCCGTAAGCGGCGGGAGTCATAAAAGCGTGTATTGCAAGAGCCTCCAATAGGCAACCATATCGATAAATATTGACAAGTTGTTATGGCATATGTTGCACAATGGCAGACGAATATGCTATGACGCACTTCGATTCCGCCATTGCATTGGTGGTACGCAAAGGGGTGTTGGCTGAGCGTATCGGGGGATGGGGCGGAAGCGCTTAAGTATGGGCGGGAACGCTATACTGTACCAAGGCAGGATTTTTATTAAAGATGGGTTAGATAACGATATGACTGCAAAGAAGCGCATCCTTGCGTTCGAAATCGGAACGTTCTTCACCCGATACGTGGTGTTCGAGGACGGGCGCATGGGCATTCCGGGTACTATCGCGACTCCGGTCGACGGCGAGGAGCCCTTCTACCAGGCGCTCGCGCATATTGTTTCCAAGCAGCGTGCCCCTCTTGACGGCATCGCCATAAGCGTGCCCGGCTTCATCGACACGGAGAAGCAGGTCGCCGTTACCGCCGGCGCGCTAAGCATACTGTACGGCCATGAAATCGGCAGAAAACTGCAGGGCTATCTTGACGACCCGATCCCCACATGGATGGAGAACGACGCCAACTGCGCGGCAATGGCGGAGAAGCTGAGCGGCAACGCCGTCAAACTCGACGATTTTGCGCTGATCACCATCGACAGCGGTGTGGGCGGTGCGTTGTTCCTGGACGGCAGGATCCGCCGAGGCAAGGATTGGCGTGCAGGCGAGCTGGGCATGATGATCCCGAACTATGAGACCGGTGGATTCCACACCATGCAGGATTACCTGTCGACCATCGTGCTGGCGGAGGAGTACGCCAAGGAATTCGACGTGCCGACAGGCTCCATCGTGCCGGCCACCCTGTTCCATCGTCTCGATGAGCCGCGTGTGCGCAAGATCGTGGACCGGTGGATCGACTATCTTGCCATCGGCATTTTCAACATCGTCGCCGTGGCCGACCCCGAATGCGTGCTGCTGGGCGGTGGCATCTGCCGTGAACAGCAATTGCTGCCGCTGGTCAATGCGGCGCTCGACAAGATCCCGCAGTGGAGCGATTTCCACACGGTTGTCAAGCGCTGCCGGCACACCAACAACGCCGGTCTGATCGGAGCCTACTACGCCTTCGAAACCGAGGTCGAAGGCATGGAGAAGGTGCCGATCCGCTAGTCGCGGATGCTTCCGATACGAAAATCGGCGGGTCCGCTTCCCGTGAACGGCCCCGCCGATGGCGAATATGCACAAGAGCGGTGGGCGGTCGATATCGATCTTCCGCTGTAATGCTCTGCTGATCTTCGGGGTCAGAGCTACTGCCGTGCCGACAAGGTAAGCGGCAGCAGGCAGGATTCGTTCTTCGGGTCGTGCTCCGAGGGGTCGCGGAAGCCCTGCCATTCGCTATCGGGGAAGATGATGTCGGAGATGCTCATCCATTGCTCCAGCAGATTCATCGAATTGTCACCCAGCCAACGGTACTGCAGACCGTCCATGGCGCTCATCGCCAGGGTGTACAGGTCGTAGAACCGTTCCTCGTCCACGTCCGGCGGCAGCAGCCAGTTCATCGAGCAAATCATCTCCCATTGGCGCAAATGGCGGCCGATGAAGAAATCGTGGGCCGGGTGCGAGGGGTTCAGCGCCTCGCCGTTCAGCACCGAATACAGCTGCACGAGCTCGGGGCGCTGCAGATTGTACAGCACGATGTTCAGGCAATAGCGCGGGTAGTAGTAGACGCGGTGCCCGTCGGCGTCGACGATGGCGGCCGTCACCGCGTTGTATTCGTCGGCATCGATGGTGTCGTAGCATTCCGACAGCACCATGTTGAGCAGATCGTCCTTCGAGGAGATGTAATGGTACAACGCCGCCTCGGTGATGCCCAGCTCGTCGGAGATGTTCTGCAACGACATGCCCCAGAACCCCTTGGTGGCGATGATTTTGACGGCGGCCTGCAGGATTTGCAGGTGGCGTTCCTCCTGACTCATACGCTTGCGTTTGACGAAGGTCTTGTCGCCCAGCGTGTCCCTGGCGGTAGTGGCCCCCGTAGCGTTGCCGATGCGTGAGGCGGCCGGCCAGTTGCTCTGGTCATTCAGGAATCCATCCCATGCCGCGACGCTCATAGCCAGCTCCTTACACCCCTGCTCATCGTGTCCCTCATAAAACCATCCAATACTATTACGCCCTCTGGCCTCTAGGCGAAGAGTCGCCGTAGCCACGCGTTGGCCAACACCGGCCATTGCTGGACGCATGGCTCGATGCCATTAACCCCCTGCCACGCCGTTTCCGCAGTGCCAAGCGCCAGACCATGCCCGCCTTGGGGGAACAGATGCGCCTCGACCGGCACGCCGGCCTTCTTGCAGGCATCGACCAACATCAGCGTGTTCTCGACCGGTACGCAATCGTCGGTGATGGTATGCCATACGAATACGGGCGGCGTCTTCGCGTCGATATGCCGTTCGATGGACACCGCGTCCAACGCCACCTGATTATCGCTGTTGTCGCCAAGCAGACAGTCGAAGCTGCCACGATGCGCGAGCGGGCCTGAAGTGATCACCGGGTAGCCGAGCATCAATGCGTTCGGGCGCACCGCGTCAGGGTCATAGCCATGTGCCCGCATGGTGTCGTCACCCGCCGTGGTCGCAAGATTGGCCGCAAGATGACCGCCTGCGGAAAATCCGATTACCGCGATCTTACTGGGGTCGCAATGCCAGTCGTCCGCATGCGCGCGTATGCGCTGCACTGCTTCCGCGGCTTCCAGCAAAGCCGTGGGGAAGACGGATGGCGCGACGGAATAGCGCAGCACAAACGCGTTGCATCCGGCCGCGAGGAACTGCATGGCGATCGGTTCGGCCTCGCGGTCGGAGGTCATGGCATAGCCGCCGCCCGGAATCACCAGAACGCTGGGGCGTTGACGTTTGGGATCGATCTCCTCGCTGTTGTCGAGAACGTACCGGACGAACGTGGCCTCACTGCCATCGATGCCGGTGATGATGTCTTCACAATACTGCATATCGCTACCTTAGACGGATTGTGTGTGCGAATCCATGCGGCCTTCTATGCGGCACACGGATTCGCACTGTTCTGATCGGTTCCTGCCTTCCACAAGGTTGCAGGAAACCGATGGAGGATCGCCGGAACAACCTATATGCAAGATGCTCCGGCAATCCATGTTCATGTTGAGGAGAGTGTAGGCCCGCCCCGTTTGTGAGCACGTTCTGATGCTCACATCAGAACGTGACCTCGACATCGACGGATTTGGCATCGCTCAAAGCGGGAACCACATTACCGCCAATCTTCGCTCCGTCGACGCTCACCGTGCGCTCGCCGGTGCGCTTCATGGCGATGCGGTAGGTCACGCCGCGGAACACGCGCGTCACGGTCAGCTGGTCGAACCGTTCCGGCAGATGCGGTTCGATGGCCAGGCCGTCGAGCGTCGGTCGCACGCCCAGCAGATACTGCGACACGTCCACGAACGTCCACGCGGCGGTGCCGGTCAGCCAGGAGTTCTTGCCCTCGCCCGGGGTCGCTGCCTCGGGACCGGCCACCATCTGGCAGTAGACGTACGGTTCCACCTTGCGCACGTCGGACTTGTCCTCGACATACGCCGGGCAGTTGCGCTGGTAGACGGCGAATGCCTCGTCGTCATTGCCGGCGATGGCGTTGGCGATGGAGATCCACGGGTTGTTGTGGCAGAAGATGCCGCCGTTTTCCTTGTATCCGCGCGGATAGGAGGAGATTTCGCCCAATTCGATGCGGTAGGTGGAGTAGGCGGGTGCGAGGATGGCGGTGCCCCAATCGCAGGTCAGGCGTTCCTTGACGGACTTCAGCGCCTGCTGCGCCTTGCCGTCATCGAGGCCGATGCCGGCCATCACGCACATGCCCTGCGGTTCGATGTAGATCTGGCCTTCGGTGTCCTCATGCGTGCCGACCTTGCGCGAGTAGGCGTCGTAGGCGCGCACGAACCATTCGCCGTCCCAGCCGGCGGTTTTGACGGCCTTGGAAACCTGGCCGATTTCGGCGCGCACGCTGGCCGCCTCGGACGCGATTTCGGCGTCGGACATGCCGGCCAGACGTCCATAATGCTCGAGGATGTCGGCATATTGGCTGCCGTACAGCACGAACATGCCGCCGATGAACACGGATTCGGCGACGCCGGTGTCGTTGTTCTCCACGGTCTGGAAGCTTTCGCCCGGAGTATCGGAGAAACAGTTGAGGTTCAGACAATCATTCCAGTCGGCGCGGCCGATGAGCGGAATGCCATGGGGGCCCTTATGCGTAATGGTGAAGTTCACTGAACGGCGCAAGTGCTCAAGTAGCGGCTGTTCGGAGCCCTCGACGTTGTTGAACGGCACCGGTTCGGTCAGAATGCTCACGTCGCCGGTTTCGGCGAGATACGCGTACACGCCGGCCACGAGCCACAGCGGATCATCATTGAAGCCGCCACCGATGTCCGCATTGCCCTTCTTGGTGAGCGGCTGGTACTGGTGCCATGCGGAACCGTCCTCCATTTGGGTGGAGGCGATGTCGATGATGCGCTCGCGTGCGCGTTCCGGAATGAGATGCACGAAGCCAAGCAGGTCCTGGTTGGAATCGCGGAAGCCCATGCCGCGTCCCATGCCCGACTCGTAGTAGGAGGCGGAACGGGACATATTGAACGTGACCATGCACTGGTACTGGTGCCAGATGTTGACCATACGGTCGAGCTTTTCGTCGCCGGAATCGACGCTGTAGGTGGTCAGCAGTTCGGACCAGTAGGAGTTGAGCTCCTTCAAGGCGGCTTCGACCTGTTCGACGGTGGCGAAACGGCGGAACAGCTCATGGGCCGGCTTCTTGTTTATGATGCCGACCTTGGCCGGATCGTTCGGATCCTCCCATTTCTGGTCCTTGGCCACTTCGATATAGCCCAGCATGAACACGAGCGATGCGGTTTCGCCCGGCTGGAGTTCCAGACGCACGCGGTTGGCGGCGATCGGGAACCAGCCGTGCGCCACGGAATCGTGCGCCTTGCCTTCGGCGATGACCTGCGGGGTGTCCCAGCCGTTGAACTGGCCGAGGAACTCGTCGCGGCTGGTGTCGAAACCGACGACGGGCGCGTTGACGCCGTAGAACGCGTAATGGTTGCGGCGCTCCTTGAATTCGGTCTTGTGGTACAGCAGCGTGGCATCGGTTTCGCGTTCGATCTCCACCTCGCCGGTGGACAGGTTGCGCTGGAAGTTGGACGAGTCGTCCACGGCATTCCACAGGCACCATTCCACGGAGCCGGTCACGTCGATGACGGCCGGCTCGTCGGTGGTGTTCGTCACGTCGAGCCGATTGATTTCCGCATTGGTGTGCAGCGGCACGAAGGCGGTGAGCTTGGATTCGATGCCTCGCTTGGAAGCTTCGAACACGGTGTAGCCGATGCCTTGACGGCACTTGTAGGAATCAAGCGGGGTCTTGCACGGAAGGAAGGTCGGCGACCAGGTTTCGACCGGCTTGGCATCGGCGGAATCGGAGTCCATCAGGCTCAGGTAATAGCAGCGGGAGCCGTTGTCTGCCGGCACGTTGTTATACCGGTAGCGGGTGACGCGGCGTAGTTTGGCGTCCTTGTAGAAGCTGTAGCCGCCGCCGGTGTTGGAAATCAGCGAGAAGAAGTCCTTGTTGCCAAGGTAGTTGATCCACGGCAGGGGGGTCGCCGGGGTTTCAATCACGTATTCCTTTGCGGCATCATCGAAATGACCGTAGCGCATGGGTGTCCTTTCGTCGGTGAAATGGCTGTGACGAGGTGTACTGTATGGGTATATCGTCCATTGATTTAATTAATAGGTTAGTACGTTATTTATAAACTTATAAATAACGATTTGCTGGCGTGTTGCCGTCGGTCTTCCAATGGTCATCTGTCGACGCTGCCGCAATCGGGCAGAGGTCGGGGTATACTTCCTCCCGTTGCCCTCGTAGCTCAGTTGGTTAGAGCAGCACCCTTATAAGGTGTTTGTCCTGGGTTCAAGTCCCAGCGAGGGCACATGCGGACCTGCCGGAAGCGGCGGGTCCTTTGCATATCCGCGGATTGCAGTCCGTACGCCCTGCGTGTGACGGCGCATACCGTGTCCCGGCCATCGCCTACACTCCATAAGGTTATCCGGTTCACGCCTTGCCATCGGGGCAATGCGACCCGGGTCCCCCGAATCTCTAGGAGACAAACTATGAAGCAGGGTATCCATCCTGATTACCACGCAGTGCAGGTCACCTGCTCTTGCGGCAACACCTTCGTCACCCGTTCCACCTACAACGGCGATCACATGACCGTCGACGTGTGCTCCAACTGCCACCCGTTCTACACCGGCAAGCAGAAGATCCTCGACACCGGTGGCCGCGTGGCTCGCTTCGAGAAGCGTTACGGCAAGAAGGCCAAGTGAGTCTTATTGCTTAGGCAATGAAAACGCCAGTCCATTCGTGGGCTGGCGTTTTTCGTTACCGACGTGCCGTCGCCCACCTCCGACGACCGCACTTCCGCGCCACCTTATATGATGGACAGGTTGAGTAAGGTTCAGCGACGAGTGATTCCGCTGAAGCGCAGATACGAAGAAAAGGCGTACATTGGCAGACGAACAATTCCCCGCGGCCGTCACCGCGCTTGAGGAATACCACAATATCGAACAGCAGATGGCCGAGCCGGAGGTCGCATCCAATCCCGACAAGATGCGCAAGCTGGGTCGGCGCCACGCCGAACTGGGTGCCATCGTCTCCGCCTATACCGCATACAAGCAGGTGAAGGACGATCTGGAGGCGGCCCGCGAGATGGCGTCCGAAGATCCCGATTTCGCCGAAGAGGCCAAGCGGTTGGAAGGCGAGCTGCCCGCAGCCGAAGAGAAGCTGCGCACCGCGCTGATTCCGCGTGACCCCGATGACGCGCGTGACACGATCATGGAGATCAAGGCCGGCACCGGTGGCGAGGAAGCGGCGCTGTTCGCCGGCGACCTGCTGCGTATGTACATGCGATACGCGGAAAAGCGCGGCTGGTCGGTCACCGTGCAAAGCGAGAACACCACCGAGCTGGGTGGCGTCAAGGACGTGCAGCTGGCCATCCGCGCCAAAGGCACTCCGGCGCCGGAGGACGGCGTGTGGGCTTCCCTCAAGTACGAAGGCGGCGTGCACCGCGTGCAGCGCATCCCCGTCACCGAATCGCAGGGACGTATCCAGACTTCCGCCGCCGGCGTGATCGTCTTCCCGGAAGCCGACGAGGACGACGATGAAATCGAAATCGATCCGAAAGACCTCAAAATCGACATCTTCATGAGCTCCGGCCCCGGCGGACAGTCCGTGAACACCACGTATTCCGCGGTCCGCATGACGCACATCCCCACCGGCATCACCGTGAACATGCAGGACGAGAAGAGCCAGATCCAGAACCGCGCGGCGGCACTGCGCGTTCTGAAGAGCCGCCTGCTGGCCATGAAACACGAGCAGGAGGCCGCCGAGGCCGCCGATATGCGCCATTCCCAGGTGCGCTCGCTGGACCGTTCGGAACGTATCCGCACGTACAACTTCCCGGAAAACCGCATCGTCGACCATCGTGCGAACTACAAGGCGTACAACCTCGACGCCGTGCTTGACGGCGATCTGCAGGCCGTGATCGACAGCGACATCCAGGCGGACGAAGCCGATCGTCTCGCCAACCAGAAGTAAGGCGATTGGGTGGCGACGGTATTCGAAACGGTGCGTTCCGCCGCGGACGAACTACGTGCGGCGGGCGTCGACACTCCGCAGCACGACGCCAAACTGCTGCTCGCCGAAGCGTTCCATACGGACCTGCAGCACGTGGACAAAGCCATGCTCATGGGCGATGGCGTCGAACGTCTGGCCGAAAAAGAAGACGCGGAACCGGCGATGGAACGTTTCCAGACCATGCTGGCCCGTCGTGTCAAACGCGAGCCGTTGCAGCACATCACCGGCCATGCGCCGTTTCGCTACCTTGATTTGAAAGTCGGTCCAGGCGTGTTCATTCCACGTCCGGAAACCGAACTGGTCGTGCAGGAAGGCGTCGACTGGGCCACCAGAAACGGCATGTACCGCGCCAAAGTGGTCGATCTGTGCGCCGGCAGCGGTGCGATCGGCCTCGCCTTCGCTTCGGAAGTGCCGGGCAGCGAGGTGTGGGCCGTCGAGAAAAGCGCTACGACCGCCGAGTGGACGCGGCGCAACCTCGACGAGACCGCGAAACGGTATCCCGCAATCGCCGGCAATTATCATCTGGACATCGCCGACGCCACGCAAATGCCGACGCTAAGCCAACTTGACGGCACCATCGACATCGTGCTCACCAATCCGCCGTACGTGCCGCTTGCCGACATTCCCGAACAGCCGGAAGTGCGCGATTATGATCCCGATCTGGCGCTATACGGCGGTTCGGCGGATGGCACGCTCATTCCGGAACGCATCATCGCACGCGCGGCGAAACTGCTTCGTGCGGGTGGACTTATGGTGATGGAGCACGACATCACGCAGGGGGAGCGGCTTGCCGCCTTCGCACGAACCTGCGGCTTCGTCGACGTTACCGTGCATAACGACTACACCGGACGGCCACGTTATCTGACGGCGGAAAAACAGCCGGCACAGTAACTTATATTCTTTTGCGCCATGCTGACGGGGATATAACCAGAAGTTGAGTCTCACTATAAGAACATTTTATGCAGGCCGCCGTCCGTCAGGCTATAAAGAACAATCGGAATGCACAGAGAGAGAACGGGCGTCCGTCATGAGTGGTCGCCGTGGTTCCGCGCACGGGGGTTGAGATGAACATGATTTTTTCCAAGGTGCGCGTTGAAAGGAATGTGCAGCGTTTTCAAGAAAAGAGGAAGAACGGAATGAACGCGAAGTTCTCCGCCAAGTGCGTCGCCCTGGTCGCGGCAGGCGCAATGTCGATGTCCCTCGCTGCCTGCTCCGGCGGCAGCATGGACGATTCCAGCAGCTCCAACGGTAGCGCGGCCAACAGCGATACCATCACGCTGGGCTCCGTCACCACCAACTCCGGCACCGCCGCCGCATACGGCGAGGCCGAGGTCGCCGGCTTCAAGCTGGCTGTGGATGAGATCAACGCCAAGGGCGGCATCAACGGCAAGAAGGTCAAGCTCGAGTCCATGGACGACAAGGGCGACGCCACCGAAGCCTCCAACGCCTTCAACAAGCTCGCCGGCGACAACAGCGTGCTCGGCGTGGTCGGCCCGACCATCTCCTCCACCACCGCGGCCGTGGCTCCGCTGGCCGACCAGTCCAAGCTGCCGGCCATCGCACCGGCCGCCACCTCCGACTCCATCGAGACCGGTGGCTATATGTTCCGCACCTGCTTCAAGGACTCCTACCAGGGTGAGATCGCTGCCAAGTTTGCAGCCGAGACCCTGAAGGTCAAGAAGGTCGCCGTGCTGTACGGCACCGGCGATCCGTACTCCTCCGGCGTGGGCAAGGCCTTCGCCGCTGCCGCCAAGAAGGCCGGCCTTGACGTCGTGGCCGAAGAGAACTCCTCCAGCGCCGACGACACCGAGTACTCCTCCCAGCTGCAGAAGATCCAGGCCGCTGGCGCCGAGTTCCTGTACGCTCCGTACTACTACTCCGTCGCTGGCCCGTACATCATCCCGCAGGCCCGCTCCGTCGGCTACAAGGGCTATGTGATGGGTCCTGACGGCTACGACGGCCTGAAGATGACCGACGACAAGTCGCTGTACAACAAGGTGCTCTACACCACCCACTACTCTCCGGACGACACCTCCAACGCCAAGGTGCAGGACTTCATCAAGTCCTACAAGAAGGCCAACAAGAACGCCGATCCGAACACCTTCACCGCACTGGGCTACGACTCCGTGTACATGATGAAGCAGGCCATCGAGAAAGCCGGCAAGAACGCCACCCGCGAAGGCGTGCGCAACGCCATCGCCGGCATGAGCTTCGAAGGCGTGACCGGCAACTTCACGCTCGACAAGAAGGGCTCCCCGAAGAAGTCCGTCGTCGTGCTTGAGCTCAAGGACGGCAAGCCGCAGTACAAGACCACCATTCAGCCTGCCAAGTGAGCGTCGCTTGCCTGAAGGCCTGAATCTGTGAAGAGGAGGGGACCGGGAAACCGGTTCTCTCCCTTTCGCGTATCAAGACGAAAATAACCATATTCAGCCGCTGGGCTTCTTCAGCGGCCAAGCCGGACGGTTATGTCAAAAGTCCGGCATCATCAACTTTTGAAAGGAGGAATGATGGGCGATCAGATCATCATGTTCATCAGTCAGATCTTCAACGGTCTGAAGATCGGCAGCGTGTACTCGCTCGTGGCACTCGGCTACACCATGGTGTACGGCATCGCCAAGATGCTGAACTTTGCCCACGGCGACGTGATCATGGTGGGCGCGTACATCTGCTTCTACGCCACCACCCGGTTTGAGCTTCCCGCCATTGTGGGCGTGATCCTGGCCATCATCGTCTGTACTGTTTTGGGCATCGTGATCGAGCGGCTGGCCTATAAGCCGCTGCGGGCAGCCCCCATTCTGGCCGTGCTCATCACCGCCATCGGCGTGAGCTATTTCTTGCAGAACGCAGCACTGCTGCTGTGGTCCTCCAACCCCAAGGTCTTTACGTCCGTCATCCCCAAGGGCAACATCTCCCTGTTCGGCGGGCAGCTGACCATCCCCTATGTGACCCTGGTGACCATCGTGGTCTGTATCATCATCATGATCGCCCTGGTGTGGTTCACCAGCAAGACCAAGATGGGCAAGGCCATGCGGGCCTGCTCTGAGGACAAGGGCGCGGCCCAGCTCATGGGCATCAACGTCAACGGCACCATCTCCCTGACCTTCGCCATCGGCTCCGGCCTGGCGGCCATCGCCGGCGTGCTGCTGTGCTCGGCCTATCCCACCTTGGTGCCGACCACCGGCTCCATGCCTGGTATCAAGGCCTTTACGGCGGCCGTGTTCGGCGGCATCGGGTCCATCCCCGGCGCTCTGCTGGGCGGCGTGCTGCTGGGCATCATCGAGATCTTTGCCAAGGCCTATATCTCCACCCAGCTCTCGGACGCCATTGTGTTCGCGGTGCTGATCGTGGTGCTGATCGTGCGGCCGGCCGGCCTGCTGGGCAAGCAGGTCCGCGAGAAAGTGTGAGGTGGCTGGCATGAAAAATCGTTTGAAGAACAAGACCACCCGGAACAACTTTATCACCTATGGTGTGGTCATCCTGATCTATATCGTCATGCAGATCCTGACGGCGTCGGGGTCCATTTCCTCGACCATGCAGGGCCTGCTGGTGCCCATCTGCGCTTATGTTGTCATGGCCATCTCGCTGAACCTGACCGTGGGTATCTTGGGTGAGCTGTCCCTGGGCCACGCGGGCTTTATGAGCGTGGGTGCCTTTACCGGCGTGACGGCGGCGATGGCGCTTTCCGGCCGTGTCTCCTCCGGCATTGTGTGCCTCATCGTGGGCATGGTCGTGGGCGCGGTGTTTGCGGCCATTGTCGGCTTCCTCATCGGTATCCCCGTGCTGCGGCTGAAGGGCGACTATCTGGCCATCGTGACCCTGGCCTTTGGTGAGATCATCAAGGGCATCTTTAATAACCTGTATGTCGGCATCGACAGCAACGGCCTGCACATGAGCCTGCTCAGCGACAAGACCGACCTGGCCGAGGGCGGCAAGCTGATCATCGGCGGACCTATGGGCCTGACCTCCATTCCCCGGTACTCGACCTTTACCATCGGCATCATCCTGGTCATCATTACGCTCATCGTGGTGTTCCATCTGGTGAGCAGCCGACAGGGGCGGGCGATCATGGCCGTGCGCGACAACCGCATTGCCGCTGAGAGCATCGGCGTGAACATCACGAAGTATAAGCTCATGGCCTTTACCGTGTCTGCGGCGCTGGCCGGGGCCTCCGGTACGCTGTTTGCCATGAACTACTCCACCATCGTGGCCAATAAGTTCGACTTCAACACCTCCATTCTGATCCTGGTGTTCGTGGTGCTGGGCGGCCTGGGCAATATGCTTGGCTCCATCATTGCGGCGGCAGCCCTGACCATCCTGCCCGAAGCACTGCGGCAGTTTGCCGACTACCGGATGCTGGTGTATGCCATCGTGCTGATCCTGGTCATGCTGGCCACCAACAACGATACCTTTAAGAACTTCCTGCGCCGGCTCAAGCCCGGCCACAAGAAGGCAGCGGACGAAGACGGAAAGGAGGCGGTCTGACATGGCAAAGCTGGTGAAGATCCCCTCCAACAGCATGATCCCTGAGCGAGACATTGGTAAGAGCCCCATCCTGGAGTGTGTGAACCTGGGCATCCAGTTCGGTGGCCTGAAGGCCGTGGACGACTTTAACCTGACCATCGGCCGAACGGAGATCGCGGGCCTCATCGGACCCAACGGCGCGGGCAAGACCACCGTCTTTAACCTGCTGACGAAAGTCTATCAGCCCACCCACGGGACCATCCTGCTGGACGGGAAAGACACCCACGGGATGAACACCATCCAGGTGAACAAGGCGGGCATTGCCCGGACGTTCCAGAACATCCGCCTGTTTAACGACCTGTCCGTGGAGGACAACGTGAAGACGGCCATGGAAAACGGC
>OIDV01000608.1_pt1 | contig 12847 bp, 10 predicted proteins | sample 1581661 | NCBI WGS metagenome assembly OIDV01 (sample SAMEA3882516, study PRJEB24775) | human gut metagenome | biome: human-associated habitat; feature: intestine environment; material: feces | place: Netherlands | collected 2009/2010
CGTTAAAACACTTAAGTAATATGCCACACGTCGACGAAAAGGTATTTCTGGAATTTCATGCAATATCATTGGTGAATGGACTGAAATATTGGCTTATCTGGGAAAGCAAAAATATTTCGGCGGGAGATGCAATGGAATTTTATCAGTATATGATGTCACATTCAATCCTGGATCTGTTGGACATTGAGAATACGGAGAAAAAATAAAGGGTTTCACTACACAGAGTGGAACCCTTTTCCTATAATCTCGCTGGTATTGGATATCAGTAAGAATGCACCAGTTGTATGAGCTTTTATGAAATTACGAAGCTTGATTGCTTCATTTGGACTAAGTACAGTCAGGATGATATATTTGTCATCGCCTGTGAAGGCACCCTGTGCGAGTACGATTGTTGCACCTCGTTTCAGGTCATTTTTGATAAATTCACAGATTGGTTCCGGCTCGCTGCATACCACGTGGAAATACTTCGAGCGGTTCAGACTTTCAATCAGACTGTCGATCAGTGTCGAACGCATCGTAAGACCGAGCAGTGAATAAAGACCCGTCTTAATGTCAAATACGAAGAAACCGGCGATTGTGAATAAGATATCGGAAGCAAGCAAGCCTTTTCCGATGTCAACGCTGGTGTATTTCTTCAATATCATGGCAATAACATCCGTGCCCCCGCTGGATGCTCCGATATTGAACAGAATGGCCGAACCGATGGCAGGAAGTACAATCGCGAAGATCAGTTCCAGCAATGGTTCGTTGGTAAGCGGGTGGCTCATTGGATAGATACGTTCCAGTCCGGACAGCGTGACAGAAAGTAGGATACTACTGTATGCAGTCTGTGCAGCAAATTTTTTTCCGAGAACGAAAAGCCCTATGATCAGAAGGAGCATATTCGCAATGAAGGAAAAATCACTGGCCGAAAGAGGAGTGAACTTGGCAACGAGTACCGCAAAACCGGTGATACCGCCAAACGTGAAGTTGTTGGCGAACTTGAAAAAGTAGATACCCACTGCCATGATCAGTGTACTGCCAGTGAGTAGTGCAAAGTTTTTTAAATGTTCTTTCATTTGAAAAATTCCCCAGTTTTCCTTTTGTAATTATTTGGATATGAAAGAAATCTTTCATATCCTCAATGATTGTAACGCTCGTGTCTGGAAAAGTCAACGTATTGGTGGTATATTATTAAGAGACAAAATATTCAGAAAAATGACCGGGAGGATAAGAAAAAATGAAGCTTTTTTGGCAGAAGGCAGAAGTACAGAAATTTGAACACGCAAAAGATTTCGCAGAAGAATATAATATAGGTAAGAATGATTTTATTCTTGCAAGTAAAAGTACATATGAGACATATTTTGCACCACTTGGGCTGGAAGCACATGTGGAATTTAAAAGTAAATATGGAAAAGGCGAGCCTACAGATGTGATGATCGATGCATTGCTGGCAGATTTCCGTAAGACGGATTGTGACAGAATTATTGCAATCGGAGGAGGAGCTGTTATCGATATGGCGAAGATCCTGGTGCTTGCAGGAAATTACACCGCCGAAGAGATCTTTGGAAGGAAGGTACCGCTTAAAAGAGAGAAGACTCTGATCGCAGTGCCGACGACTTGTGGTGCCGGTTCGGAAGTTTCCAATGTATCAATTGCAGAGTTTACGAAGTTACATACAAAGATGGGACTTGCTGTCGATGAGATCTATGCAGATCGTGCAGTGCTGATTCCGGAGCTTCTGACCGGTCTTCCGTATTCATTTTTTTCGACAAGTGCGATTGATGCGTTCATTCATGCGATTGAATCCTATGTATCGCCGAAAGCAACTTTATATACACAGATGTTCAGTATGAAGGCAATGGAGATGATCATTGAAGGATTCCGGAAGATTGCTGAACATGGGGAAGAATACAGAATGAATCTGCTGGATGATTTCCTGACAGCAAGCAATCTTGCCGGTATTGCATTCGGCAATGCAGGAACAGGAGCGGTGCACGCCATGTCTTATCCTCTGAGTGGCGTGTATCATGTCACACATGGAGAAGCGAACTATCAGTTCCTGACAGCTGTATTCGCAAAATATCAGGAATTAGATCCAAATGGCAGAATAAAGAAACTAAATAATTTCTTAAGCAATATTTTAAAGTGCAAATCAGATGAAGTATATACCAAGATTGAGAAACTTCTGGATCAGATCATTGCAAGAAAACCGTTACATGAATATGGAATGAAGGAAGAAGAAATCGAGAGCTTTGCGAAGACAGTTGAAGAGACACAGCAGAGACTTCTGAATCAAAGCTATGTGAAACTGACCTGGCAGCAGATGGCAGAGATTTATAAAGAATTGTATTAATTTTTATATATAATAGTGCAAAAGAGTGTGATTCAGATTAAAAACTGAATGTTTTGCTTCGGATCGGAACATACTATCTTCTATAAAGAGGAGGATAGAAATAATGTATAAGTATTTACCCATTACGGATGTATACGCAAGAGAAATACTTGATTCGAGAGGAAATCCGACGATAGAAGTGGAAGTACTTGCCGGAGATGAATTCTGCGGAAGAGCAAGTGTTCCGTCCGGTGCATCGACCGGAAAATATGAAGCAGTTGAATTACGGGATAAAGAAGAACGATATGGAGGCCTGGGCGTGCAGCAGGCGGCAGATCATGTCAATGCAAGGATTGCGCCGGAAGTGATCGGCATGAATGTACTGGATCAGGCAGCGATCGATCAGGCGATGGTCAGGCTTGACGGAACAAAGAACAAATCCAATCTTGGTGCCAATGCCATGCTTGGAGTCTCGCTGGCGGCTGCAAGAGCGGCGGCCGGGGCGTTGGGACTTCCGCTGTATTCGTATCTTGGCGGCACAAATGTGAAAAAACTTCCGGTTCCAATGATGAATATCATGAATGGCGGAAGACATGCGGATAATACGATTGATATTCAGGAATTTATGATTATGCCGGTAGGGGCGAAAGATTTTAAGACCGGACTTCAGATGTGTGCGGAAGTATATCATGAGCTGAAGAGAGTTTTGAAAACGCTGGAATACAGTACTGCAGTAGGAGACGAAGGAGGATTTGCACCGGATCTTCACAATGCAGATGAGGTCTTGCGTTTGATGGTAAAAGCGGTGGAAAAGGCCGGATATAAGCCAGGCGAAGAGATAGCTATCGCATTGGACGTAGCAGCATCCGAGTTATATGATAAGAATTTTAAGAAATATGTATTCGACGGTGAGGCAAAGAAAAAAGGATATAAGATCGTCCGTTCGGCAGAAGAACTGATTGATTATTACGAAGATATCATAGAAAAATATCCGATTGTATCCATTGAAGATCCATTGGATGAAGATGACTGGGAAGGCTGGAAGACGCTGACGGACAGGCTCGGAGAGCGGGTGCAGCTGGTAGGAGACGATTTGTTTGTGACGAATACCAGAAGACTTGCCAAAGGGATCAGAAGAAAAGCGGCGAATGCGATACTGATCAAAGTGAATCAGATCGGGACACTGACGGAGAGCTTTGAAGCAGTAAAGATGGCGCAGAATGCCGGATATAAGACGGTAATCTCACACCGTTCGGGCGAGACTGCCGATTCGTTCATTGCAGATATCGCAGTGGCGGCAGATGCAGGGCAGATCAAAACAGGAGCTCCATGCCGTTCGGAACGGGTGGAAAAGTATAATCAATTATTGCGGATAGAGGAAAGACTGGGGGATGTGGCTGTATATCAGAACCCATTCGAAGAAAAAATAGAAAATGTACAGATATAATGCTGTCTGACACAAGATTTCGAAAGAGATTAGCTTGCCTTATCGTCCATCCTGTGATAGAATATATGTGGTTTATCCGCAGGAGGTGTGAATAGTGGACATTTTGAAGATTGTATTAATGATAATATTTGCAATAGACTGTATCGCTTTAACAGTTATCGTACTGATGCAGGAAGGTAAGTCAGCAGGGCTTGGTGCCATTAGTGGTATCGCTGATACTTACTGGGGACAGAACAAGGGACGTTCTATGGAAGGTGCACTGGTGAAGTCGACAAAATTCCTTGCGATTCTGTTTATTGTACTGGCAGCAGTGTTGAATTTAAAAGTATTTGCATAGGATAGAGCATATTTTTAGAAGATGAAAGGGACACTCCTGTATGGGAGTGTCCCTTTTTGGAACACAGAATATGCAGGGGAGCATAGAGATATGAGTAAGAAATTTGATAAAAGAAAAAAAGTTGTCTATGATCTGATCTGTGATGATTTATATACACCGATGAAATTCAAGGAACTGGCAATGCTTCTTCGCGTGGCAAAAGAAGACAGAGATGAGTTAAGACAGATCCTGGAAGCGTTGGAGCAGGAAGGAAAGATATATCTTTCCAAGAGAGGAAAATACTGCAGGGGACATGCAAAGCGTCTGACCGGTGTGTTCCGGGCAAGTCTTAAGGGATTTGGCTTTGTAGTGCTGGACGAAGGAGATTCAGAGGATGTATTCATCGGTGCGGATGATACCTGTGGTGCATTTGACGGAGATCATGTTGAGATCGTACTTACAAAAGAACCGGAAGGAAGAAGCCGTGAAGGAAAGATCGTGAAGATCCTGGAGCGGGGGCTTTCAAAAGTAGTCGGACTTTACCGCATGAAGCCGGGAAAGAAGTTTGGGTTCGTGATTCCGGATAACCAGAGACTGGATCAGGACATATTTGTACCGATTGAAAAATCAAGAGGGGCAGTGGATGGACACAAAGTTGTAGTGGAGCTGACCTCTTATGGAGAGAATGGAAAGAAACCGGAAGGAAAGATCGTGGAGATCATCGGTCATCTGAATGATCCGGGAACAGATATCATGTCGATCGTAAAAGGGTATAACCTCCCGGTAGAATTTCCGGATAAAGTATTAAGACAGGCAGAGCGTGTTGCAAAACCGGTCAGCGAAGCTGACATGAATGGAAGAAAGGATCTGCGTGACTGGCAGATGGTCACGATTGACGGAGAAGATGCAAAGGATCTGGATGATGCGGTATCCCTTGTAAAAGAGGGAGAAAATTATATTCTGGGCGTGCATATTGCAGATGTGACGAATTATGTGCAGGAGAACAGTGCACTTGACAGAGAGGCACTGGAAAGGGGTACAAGTGTATATCTGGTAGACCGTGTGATCCCGATGCTTCCACATACACTTTCGAATGGAATGTGTTCACTCAATGCAGGAGAGGACAGACTTGCACTCAGCTGCATCATGACAGTGGATCCGTCTGGTGATGTGATCGCACATGAGATCGCTGAGACAGTAATTCATGTGGATCGCAGAATGTCCTATACCAGCGTAAAGAAGATTCTGACGGATCATGATGAAGCGGAGATCTTAGAATACAAAGAACTGGTTCCGATGTTCGAACGGATGCAGGAGCTTTCGGGTATTTTAAGAGCCCGAAGGAAGAAACGCGGTTCCATTGATTTTGATTTCCCGGAGACGAAGATGATCCTGGATGAGAATGGAAAGCCGATCGATATTAAACCATATGACAGAAATGTTGCAACGAAGATCATCGAGGATTTCATGCTTTTGGCAAATGAGACGGTTGCAGAAGATTACTACTGGCAGGAGCTTCCATTTGTATACCGTACCCACGAAGCGCCGGATGAAGAAAAAATCCGTACACTGGCAACATTTATCAATAATTTTGGGTATTCAATGCATATTGGAGTTAATGAAATTAGACCAAAAGAAATACAAAAGTTGCTAACGAAAGTGGAAGATACACCGGAAGAGGCAATGATCAGCCGTCTGGCACTTCGTTCGATGAAACAGGCAAAGTATACGGCAGAGAATGACGGACATTTTGGACTGGCGGCGAATTATTATACGCATTTTACTTCTCCGATCCGAAGATATCCGGATCTTCAGATCCATCGGATCATTAAGGATAACCTGCGGGGAAGAATGAATGAAAGTAAGATTGAACACTACCAGTCGATCCTTCCGGAAGTTGCAAAGCGTTCCAGTGAGATGGAACGTCGTGCGGATGAGGCAGAACGAGAGACGATCAAACTCAAGAAGACAGAATACATGCAGGCACATATCGGAGAGGAATTCGACGGTGTGATCTCTGGAATTACTAAATGGGGTATGTATGTAGAGCTTCCGAATACGATAGAAGGTCTGGTCCATGTAACAAATATGACCGATGATCATTATGAATACAATGAAGAACGTTATGAGATGATAGGAATGCATACACGGAAAGTGTACAAACTGGGAGAAGCCTTAAGAGTACAGGTGTTGGATGCAGATCGTCTGATGCGTACGATTGATTTTAAGATTGTGAATCAGGGAGGTGCCGGAGATGGCGAAGAGTAATGACAAGATGGTTGCAAATAATAAAAAGGCATATCATGATTATTTTATCCTGGATAAGATCGAGACAGGAATTGCTCTGCACGGAACAGAAGTAAAGTCACTCCGTATGGGAAAATGCAGTATCAAAGAATCCTTTATCCGTATTGAAAATGGAGAAGTCTTTATCTACGGTATGCATATCAGTCCATATGAAAAGGGAAATATCTTTAATAAAGACCCACTCAGAGTCAGAAAATTACTCCTTCATAAATCAGAGATCAATAAACTGATCGGTAAAACGAAGGAAAAGGGAATGGCAATCGTTCCATTGAAAGTATATTTCAAAGGCAGCCTTGTAAAGGTGGAGATTGGTCTGGCAAAAGGTAAGAAATTATATGATAAACGTCAGGATATCGCCAAAAAGGATCAGAGACGTGAAGCAGAACGTGATTTCAAGATGAAACTCAGATAGGAGAAAAGAATGGTACCTACAAAGAAAGAAGAATTAAGAAATCTGGTTACCCAGACGACATTAGAGACCTACGAGGAGCTGACACCACATCTGGTACAGCTTATTAATGAAACGAACAGAAATCCGGAACTGACGGAAGCTCAGAAGCAGGATGAGATCTCATTACATATGATGGGATTTGTAAAATCCTGTACCAATGAAATTATTATAGAAGTACTTGGAGAAATTCTTGGTCTGGAATAATGTAGAAAAAATATAAGAAAAATAAGATCCTGTTGTGATAATTAAACGAAATTGTGTGTGACGTCAGAAAAATGTCAGAAATTTCCTTGACAAAAAAAGTTCACGGCGTTAAACTACGGGACATAAAAGCAAGGGCGCTTCGAAAGAATCATTTCGAGGCGCTTTTTCTTTTATATAAAAGGATAGCACAAGGGTGTGTACATTTTCGTGAGTCGACCACGGAAGTGCACACTCTTTTTCGTTATCGGACATCTGAAGGATGAAGGAGGAGACATTATGACGAAAGAAGTATTATCGGCGATACAGGATGCCGTAGGCACACAGGTATTTGGAATCTGGTTCCTGATCGGTGCAGCATTTGTATTTTTCATGCAGGCTGGATTTGCAATGGTAGAGGCAGGATTCACCAGAGCGAAGAATGCCGGCAATATTATTATGAAGAACCTGATGGACTTTTGTATAGGAACTTGTGTATTTATCCCATTGGGATTTGGAATTTTGCTTGGTGAAGATGCACTTGGCGGATTTATCGGAACTCCGACACTTGGAATTTTTACCGATTATGCAAATTTTGACTGGTCCAATTTTGTATTTAACCTGGTGTTCTGTGCGACAACGGCAACCATCGTATCCGGAGCAATGGCAGAACGTACCAAATTCTTATCTTATTGTATTTATTCCGCAGTGATCTCCGCTGTTGTATATCCGATCGAGGCACACTGGATCTGGGGCGGTGGATGGCTTGCAAGTTTAGGATTCCATGATTTTGCAGGTTCCTGTGCAATCCACATGGTTGGTGGAACAACAGCATTTATCGGAGCCGCACTGGAAGGAGCCAGAATTGGTAAATTTACCAGAGATAAAGATGGAAAAGTAACAAAGGTACATGCATTCCCTGGACATAACATTGTAATCGGTGCACTTGGATGTTTCATCCTCTGGTTTGGATGGTATGGATTCAACGGAGCTGCCGCTACGACAGGTCCACAGTTTGCATCGATCTTTATGGCAACAACGATCGCACCGGCAATCGCAACGGTTGTATGTATGATATTTACATGGCTTAGATATGGCAAACCGGATGTATCGATGTGTCTGAATGCTTCACTTGCAGGTCTGGTAGCAATCACTGCACCTTGTGATGTCGTTGATGCAACAGGTGCGATCATCATCGGTGTGGTAGCCGGACTTCTGGTTGTATTTGGCGTATGGTTCTGTGACAATGTTGCTCATGTAGATGACCCGGTCGGAGCAGTTGCAGTTCATTGCTTAAATGGTATCTGGGGAACGATCGCAGTCGGTCTCTTTGCAACAAAAACAGCACCAGAGTGCACATTGAAAGGTCTGTTCTACGGCGGCGGATTCCACCAGCTTGGCTTACAGCTGCTTGGTGTAGTAACCGTAATGGCATGGACGATCATAACCATGACGATTGTATTTAAGATTATCGATAAGACGGTAGGTCTTCGAGTAACAGAAGAAGAAGAGATTGTAGGTCTGGATGTGAAAGAACATGGTCTGGCATCTGCATATGCAGGTTTCAGTCTGATGGATATCACAGAAGGAAGCATGAGTATCAATGAGAATACAGAGCTTGGAGAAAATGATTATGATGAAGCTTCAGAAGCACAGAGAGCTGCATCTGTCAAAGTAACTGCTCCTGTAGATCCTGAGACTGGAATACATAAAGTTGTTATCATTGCCAAACTTTCAAGATATGAAAAACTGAAAACTGCACTCAATGATCTTGGAGTAACAGGAATGACAGTCACACAGGTTATGGGATGTGGTGTTCAGAAAGGTGCCGGTGAGAAATACCGTGGAGTTGAGATGGATGTAACCGTACTTCCAAAGGTTAAAGTAGAAGTTATCGTAGGAAGCATTCCGGTAGACAAAGTGATTGAGACTGTGAAGAGAACTCTTTATACCGGACATGTCGGAGACGGAAAGATATTCGTTTACAATGTACAGAAGGTTGTCAAGGTTCGTACCGGCGAAGAAGATTATGATGCATTGAAAGATGTAGAGTAAGAAAAAAGTTTACAACAATATAGTGGTTTATTATGTATAGTGAGAAGAGGCATATAGAATAGAAGTTCGAATATGTCTCTTTTCACTGTCATGTATTCGGAAGGAGTTGCCAATTATCTGTATTATCTCAAATTTTATTAGGTGAGAGGCTTGACAAATGAAATTGATTAAGACTATAATTAAATTTACGTAAAGACAGTCTGCAAACCAGAAAAGCATTACAATCAGGGCTTGTACTGGTTTCGACGGGGGTCTGGAAGTTGGAGAAGCCATCCGTAGCGGGACACTACGTTAAAAGTTCCACTTAAATATAAACGCAGACAATACAGAATTAGCGTACGCAGCCTAATTAGGCCGCAGTCGGCCCCGGATCATCCGCTGTTCGGGTCACCGGCTTCAAACAGGCGGAGCACTTCGTTCCCAAAGCTTTGAGGGGATGGAAGAATTTATGAAGCTACTAAAGTGGGGAACCTGTCATTAGGTGCCGCATGGAGGGAATGTTAATATAATGACTGTGATGGGAGATGCTCGAATGGATGGGCTTTCGGACGCGGGTTCAACTCCCGCCAGGTCCACTGATATCCTGAAATTTTTGAAAGAATCAAAGATTTCAGGATATTTTTTTTGCGCTTTTTTGGTGGAAAATCAACAGTGGAATTAAATGATAATAAATATCAATATCAAAAAAAGAATTGAAGCAGAAAAAAACATATGGTACATTTATTGAGTTAGAAGAACAGAACTGAAAACAACACGGACTAACTATTGGTAGATGAAAGTAACTATAGATATAGAGGATAAAGAATGAAAAGAAAGATTGTAATAGCCATTTTATGTGCGGCGGTGTCAATGGGAACCGTTGGATGTGGAAACAGTACGGCATCCGCCAAGAAAACACAGACGCAGACAGATAAAAAAGAAGATTCCAAAAGTGAAAATTCCGAAAAATCCAGTGAAGAAAAGCAAAGCCGCGATATATTTGCGATGGATACGTATATGACGGTAACAGCATATGGAGAGCATGCATCTGAAGCAGTAGATAAAGCTGAGACAGAGATCAAACGGCTGGATGAAATGTTGTCTACCGGAAATGAAAACAGTGAAGTGTACAAATTAAATCAAAACGGGGAAGCGGTTGTTTCGGATGACACGGCGTACTTGTATGAACGCTCTGAAAAAATATATAAACAGACAAAAGGAGTATTTGACATATCCATCTACCCGGTCATGGATGCATGGGGATTTACAACGGAGAATTACCGGATTCCTGCGGAGGATGAACTGAGTGCGTTACTGAAGAATGTAGATGCATCGAAGATCCAATATGACAAAAAGACAAAAAAAATCACGTTGCCCAAGAATGTGAAAATTGATTTCGGAGGCATTGCGAAGGGATATACATCTTCAAGGATTATGCAGATTTATAAAAAGTGTGGTGTGACGAGCGGCCTGGTAAGTCTTGGAGGAAATGTACAGCTTCTTGGTGCAAAACCAGATGGAAGTGCATGGAAGGTTGCGGTAGAAAGTCCGGATGAAGACGGAAATTATCTTGGAATCCTGCAGGCAAAGGACAAGGCGGTTATTACATCGGGTGGATATGAGAGATACTTTGAAAAAAACGGGAAGAAATATCACCATATTATTGATCCGGCTACCGGCTATCCGGCAGAGAACGGACTGACTTCGGTGACAATCGTAAGTGATGATGGAACACTTGCGGATGGATTATCTACTTCGCTTTTTATCATGGGAAAAGAGAAAGCAGAGAAATTCTGAAAGAAGTATAGCGATAAATTTGATGTGATCCTGCTTACGGATGACGATCAATTATATGTATCAGAAGGAATTGCGGATGATTTTCAATCGGATTATAAGGTAAACATAATGAAAAAGTAGAGGTGGAAGACATGGATAAAGAAAAAGTGATCAAAAAAATAAAACAGGGTGCACCGGCTACCTCGGCGATTGTAGTTGCAGCCTGTATCGGGGTGTCATTAAGCGGCTATCAGGCACCGGTTTATGAAGCTCAGGCGCAGACGAAAGAGACAAAGACAACGGATGCCGATGAAGCGAAGAAGACAGAAAGCAAGGCAAAAGGTTCTTTTGATCTGGCAGACGGAATCTATAAAGGAACAGGAACCGGTTATGCCGGCGAGGTGACTGTTGCGGTAACGATCAAAGATAAACAGATTACGGCAATCGATATCTTAAGTTCTTCGGACGATGCAGCATTCTTTAACCGTGCAAAAGCAGTGATAGACAGGATCATTGCAGGGCAGACTCTGGATGTGGATGTGGTGTCTGGCGCAACATTTAGCTCTAATGGTATTATCAGTGCAGTGAAGAATGCATTGACAGGAGAAAAAGACAGTGGAGAGACGGGAGAATCCCAGTCCGGAAATGCAGCGGCACAGGGAAGTACACTGTCACTGGCTGACGTACAGGATGCGGCAGCATATAAAGATGGAACCTATTATGGAACAGGAACCGGATTCGGAGGAACTTTGAAAGTTAAGGTTGTGATCAGCGGAGGAAAGATTGCGTCTGTTGAGGTTGTGGAGAATCATGATGACAGCAGTTATCTGAATCGTGCAAAAGCATTGATCGGCAATATTATTTCATCGCAGAGTACAAATGTAGATGTAATCTCCGGTGCGACTTACAGTTCGAACGGAATCAAGAGTGCGGTAAGAGACGCACTCCGTCAGGCTGCAGTAAGCGGAAATTCACAGTCTGTAAATACGAAGACGGAAGATACTTCTAAGACAGAAGACAATACGACTGTTAAAGGCAATTTCCCATATAAAGAAGGTATTTATTACGGAACGGCAGAAGGATACAACGGAGAGATAGAAGTAGCGGTGGTTCTTCAGGATAAATCAATCAAGGCAGTGCTCGTAACAAAGAATCATGATGATGAAAAATTCTTTAACCGTGCAATGGATGTAGTAAAAAATATTATGAAAAAACAGAGTACGGATGTGGACGTAGTATCCGGAGCAACTTACAGTTCAAATGGTCTTATAAATGCAGTGAAGAATGCATTAAAAGAAGCAGAAAAGGTAACAAACGGACAGACAACGGAACCAGATAAAGAAAAAGCTGATACTTCAGAACTTGAAAAAGTGATGAAAGAAGCAGAAGAACTGAAACAAGAGGATTATACGGAAGCAACCTATGCGGTTCTTAAGACCAGAATGGAAGATGCACAGAAGCTGCTTGATACAGATAAGACAGAGATCAGTCAGGAAGATGTAGACCAGGCTCTTGAGAATCTGAACCAGGCACTGGCACTGCTGGAGAAAAAAGACGATGGCGAAGATGATACTACAGTATATAAAAATGGTATCTATGAAGGACGTGCGCTGTGCAGACCAGATGAAGATGAAGATTTCACGGCCTATAATCTGACATTGAAAGTGACGGTGCGGGATGACAAGATCGTTGCTGTTACCGATGTAAAAGGGGACGGAGATTCATCAAATGACAGATATATCCTCCGCGCGGCAAACGGAACATCAAGTAAAAAAGGTGTGACAAGCCAGCTGATCGAGAAAGGTAATATAGAAGGAATTGATGCAGTATCGGGTGCAACCTGCACTTCAAAAGCAATCCTGGATGCGTGTGAGAACGCATTGCTTTCTGCAAAAAGACAGTAAAAAGAGACTGAGTTAAAGGAGAGAGAAGAATGAGAGAATTCTGGATGCGCCTGATGAGCCTTGTAGTGATCGTCGGGTTGATATTGGGATATAATTCTGTGCTGGAAGTCAGAGCAAA
>OIDV01000615.1_pt1 | contig 12745 bp, 4 predicted proteins | sample 1581661 | NCBI WGS metagenome assembly OIDV01 (sample SAMEA3882516, study PRJEB24775) | human gut metagenome | biome: human-associated habitat; feature: intestine environment; material: feces | place: Netherlands | collected 2009/2010
CCTTTGAGCTCGCGCGAGCCGAAGACCAGCGCGCCCATGCAGGAGCCGACGGCCAGCATGGCCAGCTGCACGCCGAGCACGGAGTCGAGGTGCAGCGATTTCATGACGGCGGTCATGGACGTGTCGAACGCGGTGAACGCCATGTTGAACACGATGAACACGGCGAGGAGCGGCAGCACACCCGCATAGGTGAGCACGTTGCGTTTCCTGCGGTCGCGATCGCCCGTCTTGAGCCGATCCAAATCGAAACGGTCCGCGGAAACCGCGGCACCAGCGGCACCGCCGGCCGCCAATCGCACGTCAGCATCGTCCGTACCGGCCGCGACGACCGTGATTTCGCGCAATACCGGCGGTTGAGTGTCACGCAATGCGAAGAACACGGCACCGCCGAACGCGCAGGCGAGGGTCGGCACGAACAGCTGTGATACGGGATGCACGGACGCGGCCAGGAAAGCCGCCAAAATCGGCCCGAAGATGAACACGATCTCGTCGATGGCGGATTCGAGCGCATACGCGGTGTTGAGCAGGTCCTCCTTGTCGGCGCGGTCGAGCACGTACGCCCAACGGGTGCGTACGAGCGCGCCGAACGAGAACTGCGTCATGCCCATGACCACGGCAAGCACGAACAGCAGCGGAATCGGCACGCGCATCAGTGCGGCGAACGCGAAGCCCAGCATGACGATGACCTGCACCGTCAGGATCACCGGACCGACCTTGCGCTGGCCGAACCGGTCGAACAGGCGCGCGTACAGCGGCGTGACCGCGGCGGTGGCGAGCACGTACGCGGCGCTCATCACGCCGGCGATCGTCCAATTGTCGTACATGTGGTTGAGCGCGAGCACGATACCGAGGCCCATCATGGACATCGGCAGTCGCGCGATGGCTCCGGACACGCAGAACGCCTTCGTGCCGGGAATGCGGAAAAGCTGCGCGTATGGCGATTGCGTTTTCTGCGATTCGTGCGGTTCGTGCGATTGCGATTGCGGTTTCGCGCTCGTCACGCCGTCACCTTTCCCCGGTAGATGAACATGTCGTCGAACAGTGGCGGCACTTCGCCGTCGGCGCTGCCGCCGAGCCGGGCGACCGTCTCGCTTGCCGTGCGGTGCGCGATGCAGTCCAACCCCTTGTGGTCGTAGAAGCTCACGTCGCAGTCGGAATCGGTGTGCAGGTAGAACGCGGGCACGTCCCATGCGGCGAAATGCTCCTGCATGCGTCTCCAAAGCTGCCCGCCCACACCGTGGCCGCGCACGTCGGGGTTGACGATGAACAGTTCCAGCTCGCCCATGGTGGTTTCGTTGGCGCGCCCTTCGCGTTCCAGATCGAGTTCCACCGAGAAGCCGGATTTCAGCGCCGCCATATGCTTGGCGGCCTCCGGATCGGCGTCGATGCGGCGTTCCAAGGCCTTCATTTCCTCGCCGACTTCGATTTCGTCGAGCTGCGGCGCCTCGCCGGCGACGCGGATGAACGTGACGCCCGCGAGTGTGCCGTCGGCGGCGAACGCGCCGTTGGCGAACGTGGTCGGCAGCAGGTAGTGCAGCACGAAATATCGGGAGATCAGCCGCGACATGTCCGCGCCGACCTTGTCCACATCCTGCGGCCAGGTACGGTCGAACAGGTCGACCACCGCGTCCAGATCGCCCCAGACGATGGGACGGAAGACGATTGCCGATGCGTTGTTTGTTCCGGCACCCATGCCGGCGTTCGGGATTGCGGTTGCGCTGTTCGCAGCCATATCAAACACTCCTTAACTGTCGTTGCGTCCGGCATGTGCGCCCGCCCACACATGCTGCACGAGGGTAGCGGCGTTCCTCCACAACGCTGCCTGCATAGCGGTTTCTCCCGCAGGCAGGCCGGAAAGCGCCGCTCCCCCGCTTTCTTCGGTCAAGGAGCCATTGCGCACCGGCACTAGTCGTTGTCGGATTGCTACGGAATTCCGTAGCTCAACTCGGCAAGGATCTCTTCTTCTGTTTTGTCGAGGGCGTCAAGCTCCCGATCGGCCTCGTGAGGCTCACTCACATAGTAGAGACAGGCGTCGACTGCATCCAACGGAACCCCTTCCATCGCCGCGAGCAGCAGGCGGTACAGGTCGAGCTGTGCGAGCTTCTCCTTGATTTCGTCCGGTTTGCGTGGTTTTACGCCGGTTTTCCAATCGACCACGGTGTAGCGTTTCGTCTCGTCCGTTTCGTCGAGACCGCCGAAGAACACCGCGTCGAGTTTGCCGTTGACGATGGTGCCGAGCTGGGGCATGTCGACGACGAGCTGGCGTTCCGCCCATGCTGGACGTCGTTTTGCCCACGGCGAGGCGACGAGACAACGCTGCCAAGCGGCCAGTTTCCGTTCGTCTCGCAATTGGGCGTCCTGCGATGGTGCGTCCTGCGATTGCACGCCGCCGTTGTCCGCGTCGACTTGCGTATCACCTATCAATGCGATCAGTTCCGCACGCGACTGCGCGGCCATGCCGGCAGCACCTTCCGTACCGCCGATGCCGTCGACGTCCGCATCCGCCATGATGAAACGCTCAGCCCATGCGTGGAACCGCGTGCCGAGCTGTGCCGCCGGCGAGGCGACGTGCGGAATCGGACGGACCAGACCACGCCAGTAGGCGCGGGAGTCACGCTCGCCCATGGAGCCGGCGCGCGCTTGCAGCGAGGTGACGTTTTGGCGGCCGGCAGCAAGGATACGTTCGCCTTTGGCACGCACGGCCTCGTCGAAGGCGTCCTGCGATTCGCCTGCGTCAGCCGCGTCCGGTTCCGGCATGAGATGTTCGTCGGCGACGAGCAGTTTGGCGAGACGCAGCAGTGAGTTTCCGGTTTCCGGCGATGGCGTGGCGGATTCATCGGCAACGTCGCCCTGCGTTCCCGTGGATTCAGCGATATTCGGTTCGTCGGATTCGACGGCACGTACCTGTTCGGCCGCGGCACGCAGCTTGTCGGCGACATCGGCGCTCAGATCGCACGGCCAAGGCAAAGTATGGTCGTCCGAGACCGGTTCGAGCGGCGTGTTCCACGCATCGCCCACCACGGCATTCTCGAAATCGCGGGCGTGTTCGCCTACGAAATAGCCGTCGGGCAGGTCAAGTCCCAGCGTGTGCGGGGAGCCGTCCACATCGTCGGACAGGTTGTCCGGTTCGCGTACCGCGGTGACGATTCCGTTCATCGAATCGCGCGTCTCCAGCCAGAAATTCGACGGCGCGGCGCTTTTCTTTCCCTCCGCCAGGCGGGAGTCGCGGCTCGTCTCGTTGCATCCGCTGTATACGAGCAGCGCCTCGTAGCGGGCGCGCGTCAACGCCACGTAGGCGAGACGGCGTTCGTCGGCGTGCAGTCGGCGGCCGTATTCCTCCTGTTGCGTCAGGTACAGGCTTGCCGGATCCATTCCTTCCATATCGTCGACGGCCATGGTTCGCAAGGTGCCGAACACCTCGTCGTCGATCACTTCCGCATCGTCCAATCCGTCGAGCGATTCCACGGGATTGCCCCCGATGGGCGCGTCGTGCGGGAATCGTGGCAGGATATCCGCGTCGGCGCGCACCGGAACCGGCACCGCGGACGGGTCTTCCAGCCAAGTGTGGGCTTTTTCGAAGTATTCCGGCGGCTCCCATACGCCGTCGCGCCGACCGCCCGGATGGTCTTCGTCCGTTTTGACGCTCAGGCGGTCGCCTTGACTGGACGGGAAGGTGCCGTCGCGCATGCCGACCACGGCCACGGCGTCCCATTCCAGGCCTTTCGACTGGTGCACGGTCATGAGCACCACATCGACGGGGGTATCTGGTGCGGTGGCGTTGTCGTCGGACGCGTCACGCAGCGAATCCACCCACGAGATGAACGCGCGCAGGCTTGGCGTGCCCTGCGCGGCGATTTCCTGCAAGTAGGTGTCCACCAGAGACAACATCGCGTCGAGTGACGAAGCGGCATGCGATGTGACACGATTGCCGGCATCCGGATGCCGCATCCGTTCGGCGAGCAGCAGGTCGATGTCCAGTCCGAGCGCGGTGATGGCCGTGCGTACCACTTCCGGCAACGGATGGCCGGCCGTGCGCTGCACCTGTTGGATGACGCGACCGGCGTGGATGACGCTCGCGGCTCCCGTACGGCTCAATACGCCGTCGACGAGGTGCCGCAGATCGCCGCGCAGCAGCACGTCGATCAGGAAGACGGCGTTGGGCACTTGGTCGCGGTAGACGCGCACGGTGGCGCGGATGTCGGCGTCGGACGGATTCGCATCCGCCTCCACGATGCCGGCCGACACGAGCGCGCGGTAGCGTTGCGCGGTGTTGAGCCGTTCGGCAATGCCGGCGAGCGCCTGCAGATCGTCGGCGGACAGGCCGAATCGTGGTGTGGCGAGCAGCCGCATGAGCGCGGCGCTGTCGGTGTGGTCGCATACGACGTGCAGCAGGGCGAGGATGTCTTTGATTTCGGGACGTTCCAGGAGTGCGGCCTGGCCGACGACGAGTGTGGTGAGGCCGGCTTGTTCCAGTGCGTCCTCGTAGGCTGGCATCTGCGTTTTGGAGCGGAACAGGAGCGCCACGTGCGGACGGTTGTCTTTGGCTCCGTCGGCGAGCTCGTTTTCGGTTGGCGTGTGCAGTGCGATCGCTTGTTTGGCGAAGCGTACGATGGCGTCGATTTCCTGGCCGAATGTGGCGTAGCCGAGCACGCCGAGCGTACCTTCGGGGGCGTTGTCGATGTTGGCGAGCGGGGGCACGTCCACTTCGCGCATAAGCGAGCTGCCGCGACGTCTGGCGGGCAGGCGCAATGGTTTCGTCAGATTGTTGGCCGCTTCGAGCACCATGCGCGAGTTACGTCGGGTGACGGTCAGCGTGTAGGGCTTGTCGGTGGCGTCGTGGCCGAAGTCGTGTTGCAGCATGCGGAATGCGCCTGGGCTGGCTCCTCGCCATGCGTAGATCGATTGGAAGGGGTCGCCGACGGCGTTCACCGCGCTGCGATGGGTGGAATCGGCGTGGAACAGTGCGGTCAGGAGGGCCGCCTGCGTGGTGGAGGTGTCTTGGTATTCGTCAAGCAGCACGTGCGTGTAGCGTTTGCGGTAGGTGGCTCCGATGGAGGGGAATCGGGTGACGAGTTGGAATGCGGCGATGGTGAAGTCGCTGAATTCGGCCATGTTGAGGGCGCGTTTTTCGGCGTGGTAGTCGGCCACGAGGTCGAGTAGCAGGTCGCGTTTGCGGGCCGTGCCGGCCAACTTCGCGGTGTTGTGGACGCACAGTTGGTGGCATTGGGCGCGGTATTCGCGTTTGCGCGCTTCGAAGGCGGTGTCGGATTCCTTTTTCTTCTGTTTCGGAGCCTTGCCCACTTTCGGCTCGTCATCGGGAACGTCCTCGTCTTCAAGCGCTTTGGCCACTTGCGCCACGAACGCCTTATCCCATGCGCGCACGCGTTCCACGGCTTCGTCGAAGCTGGTGCAGTCGCTGCCGATCATGGCTCCTGCGATGGCGTTGGATAGGGTGAACACGTTGCCGGCGATGGTGGAGAATTTGCCGAGTTCGTCGCCGCCTTGGTCGAAGGCCATGAGCTGGTCCATGTGCTTGTCGAGCACGGTGTGGATGAGCTGCAGCGCTCCGGCTTCGCTCAATGGCTGCGTGTTTTGGTCGAAGCCGACGAGCAGGCCGTATTGGCGCACGATGGTTTGGAAGAACGCGTCATAGGTGGAGACTTCCGGTTTGAGGAAGGCGACGCGCGTACCACGTCCGGCCTGGTTGCGCGTCACGGCAGCGGAAACGCGCGAAAGCAGTTCGGAGGCGGCTTTGCGTGTGAAGGTCAGGCCCAGAATCTTCTCGGGACTGATGCCTTGGTCGATGAGGGTGATGATGCGGCGGGTCATGGTGTAGGTTTTGCCGGAGCCCGCCACCACGACCACGTCCTCGTATGAGGGGGCTTGGATGACGGCGGCCTGTTCCGGACTGTCGGTGAATTTCGGCGTGGCGGCCGGCGCAGTGCCCATCGCATCGCCCTTTGCTGTGGCCCCGTTCGTTGACATGCTTCCGTTCATACCGTTACTCCCGTTCATGCCACAGTCCTTTCGAATACGGTGTTCTGCTCGCCTTGGCAGGCCGGGCAGACCCCACTGCCGTACGTTCTGCAGTATCCGACGTGTTCCACGGTCGGACGCGCGGTGATGCGGGTGGCCCGGCTCGCCGCGGCCGCATAGAAGACGCGGGAGATCATGGTCAGCGACCATACCGTCATCTTCGACCGCGATTCCAGAAGTTGCTTCCAATGTTCTTCGCTGACCTGCGCCGGCCGTTCGACGTCGTCGAGGCCGCTGGTGAAGACGCTGGCCATTTTGGGCACGTATTTGCGGGGTATGAAATCGCCCGCGTTGATGCTTCCGCCGGCGAACAGCGCCTGCTGGTGGTACGCTTCGTCGCCTTGCCCTTTGCGTGGCGCGGGTGCCGCGTATTCCATGACGTGGAACAGGGCGCTTTGGGTGATGTCCGGCATGGCTGCGATCGCCTGCGCGCCGCGTTTTCCGCCGTGTTCCGGGAATGCGAGGCCCAGCTGGTAGCAGACGAGCTGCAGGTCGCTGAACAGGGAGCGTCCGTTCGGCACTTTGCCGGTTTTGTAGTCGATCAGCCGTACCTGTTCGCGGCCGTCGGCGGTACGGCGGTGTTCAAGACGGTCGATTCTGCCCGACAGGCGTACGGTGAGCCGGTCGCTCATGCCGGTTTCCGGCCAGCCGTCGACGAGCGCGCCCATGATGGCGATGAGTTCGTCGCGGGAGATCGGAGCGTTGCCGTCGATGGCGTTGTAGGCGTCGAGGATGTCGTCGAAGTCGAATCGCGCGGCGAACTGCCGTTCCGCTTCGGCATGGTCCAATGTTCCCACGGTGATGGTTTCGGTGTTGTTCGACGGGTATCCCGTACGGTTCGACTTGACGAAATATGTGGCGATGTTGCGCAATGCGACCGATGCTTTCGCGTCCTTGCCGAGCGCCTTGTACCGTTCCTCGGGGTCGTCGATGGCGTTGAGGTCGCCACGTAGGGTCTTGTATCGGCTGATCATCCATTGGGCGATTTCGTCGATGTTGTCCTCGTCGCTTACCGCGGTGTGGTTTTGGGGCAGGTCGAGGCCGGCTTCGGTGGCCTGTTGCGCGACGGCGTGGATGAGCGAGCCGAAGCTGGTGGCCGCGCTGCCCATGCGTGGGCCGGCGAAACGGTTCTCCAGCATCCAGCACACCGGGCACGCCCACAAACTGTCCACGGCGGATGGAGAAAGGGTGACCACGTCGGATTGGCCGTCCGTTTTTTCGATGGATTCCGGTTGTTCGATAAGCTTCGCCTTGTCGGCATGCTCCGTTTTTCCGTCAGATTCCATCTTGCCGTCGATTCCCGTCATATCGTCGGCTCCCGCATGTTCCGTAAGGAACGCCCAATTGTCGGGATTCGCGGCGGCGATGCCATGCGATGCCAACAACGCCAAGGCTTGCGCGGCATCGCGCGCTTGGGGGGAATCGGCCGGCGCATGGGCCAGCACGCTTCGCGCGGCGGCGACCAGGCCACGCGGGTCGGCCTCCAGTCCCGCGTATTCGCCGGCCTCGCCGACCGCCGTGTACACGCGTGTTTCCGCATCGGCATCCCGGTCGCGGTCGAACCATTCCGGCAGGTAGCCGTAGAGGAAGTCGGACGGCACATGGTCTTCGTTGAGGACCGCGCTTACCGTCACGCGCTCATCGGCGCGGGTGAGCGCCACAAGGAGGCTTTTCTGTTCGGAGGCGAGCACCGCGGCGAGCTGCGCGTTTTCGCGGCCTGCGGAGGTGACGATGTCGTCGGACAGTCGTCCATGCAGCATGATGTCGGCGAGCTCCTCCCCGCCGAACAGGGTGTTGCGCGGCGCGAGGTTCGGCCATTGGCCTTGTTGGAACGCAGGCATGAATACTAGTTTCCAATGTTTTCCGGCAGCTCCGGCGGGCGTGGCGAGCGTCACGGCCTGATCGATCGGCGCGGTGTGCGCCAGGGAGTCGGCTTCGATGGCGAGCGCGCGGACCTGTTCGATGAACGCGTCGATGGTGTGCGCTGCCGTCACGCCGTTCGATTCGCCGCCGGACGCGTAGCTGAACAGGCGCATCGCGGTGTCGAGCCGGTCGTTGGCCGCGCGGCCTTCGGCGTTGTTGCGCAACGCCGTTTTCTGCCAGATTTCGGCTTTGCCGAACGCCTGCCATGCACAGTCGAGCATGTATTGCGGTTCGTGGGATGTCAGGCGTGCCTCCGACCGCAGGGTATCGTCAAGCGTTTTCCACAGGCGTGCGAAGGCTTGCGCTTGGGGGTCTTTGCGGCCCAGTACGGAGGCGATCGCGTCGAGCACGCGGTCAGTGTCGCCTTCCAATAGCAGGATGTACAGCGCGTTCATGCCGAAGGATGGTTCGTCCGCGTCCTCAGCGGCACGCTCTCCCGTCATCAGCCGGTCGTCGGTGTCGATTGCCGGCAGGCCCATGTCGGCAGCGTTTTCCGTGTCCGACGCCGATGCCGCCACGCGTGCGGTGTGGAAGGTTTCGACGTAATCGTTCCAATCGTCGATCAGCTGTGGCAGCAGCGCGCATCCGGACGTGTCGGACGTGGTCGGATCGGCTGTATCGTCATGCAAAACCGTGGCCAGCGAGCCGAGCGCGTTCATCGCCGATTCGACCACGCACAGCCGAGCCGGACGTTCGCCGGGGGTGGTGATCAGCGGCGAGTTCATGATTGATGCGACGCGTGAGCGCACGTATGCGCCGGCCGTGTCGAGGTTCATGGACGAGGTGGCGATGCCTTGCCGTTTCAGTTCGGCCAGTTCGATCATGGAGAACAGGCCCTGCACGAACGGTTCGTCCTTGAGGGGGTGGGTCACGCTCGAATAGCGTACGGGCACGCCGTCGGCGCGTAGCCGTTCGCCGAACGTGCGCACGGTGGCGTTGTCGTGGGCGATCACGGCCATGTCGTTCCAGTCGCGGCCGTGTTCGAGATGTTCGGTTTTGATTTTCCACACCACGTCGTCGAGTTCTTCGACGGTGGAACGGTACATCGCGGCTTCAAGACTGCCGTCGTGCGTCTCCGGTATGGCGATGGCCGGCATTTTGCCGGGGCGGTTCGCCAGCGCGTCGTCGGTCGATTCCGTGCTGGCGATGGTCAGGCTCACGCGGCTCGCCACCGCGGCCAGGTCCGTGCCTTCGGCCATATGGGACGGTTCCAGCCGTACCAGTCGCGCGCCCAATCGCGATTGCGCCATGTTGAACAAATATTCAGGGTACGATCCGCGGAACGTCTGCACCGCCTCGTCGGGGTTGCCGACGAGCAGCAGTCGCACGCCACGGTTGCGCAATGCGGTGAGAAAGTCGAAGCCGGCGAGTGTGGCGTCCTGGAAATCGTCGACGATGACGAGTTTCGGCAGGTCGGACGTTTCGGCTTCGTTCACGGCGGCCGCGGCGTCGATCATGAGCTGCGAGGCGTCGAGACGGTATTGGTCCGGATATGCCTCGTTGATGGCCTGGTTGTATTCGGCGCGCAGCGCGAAGGCGAACCGCCATTGCACGCGCAGTCGTTCGCGTCGTTCGTCAAGCGTGCCGTGCTCGTCGGCAGCGCGGGCGATCAGCATGTCTTCGAGTTCCGGTTTCGCGCCGATCTCGTTCATGCGGGCAAGCATGTCGCGCAGCTGGTTGGCGAAGGCGTCGGTGGCGTCGTCCACCACCATGCCCGACCAGTCGGCGACCACGAAGTAGGTGCGCAATAGCGCGCAGGTGGAGCATTCGTCACCGTGCTCGGCATGTTCGGCATGCCTGGCGAGCACACGGCGGATGACCACGTCCTGTTCGGCCCCGTTGAGCAGTTTCGGCAGGGGTTGTCCGGCATGCGATCGCACGGCGGTCATGATGCGGAACGCGACGGCTGGCAGGGTGGTGACGGGGCGCGCCTGCGAAATCGCGGACAGTTCGCGGATCACGGTGTCGCCGAGCCGGTCGGCCACCTGTCTGCCGGAGACCGTCATCACGGCGTACGCGTCGCCATGCCGCTTCATCGCGGCGACCAGCATGTCCAGCGCGAACCGGGTCTTGCCGCTGCGGGGTGCCCCCGCAACCAATGTCACGTCATCGAGATCGTCCACATCCATCATGTCTCCCCAGCTTAGCCGAACGGTCCGGCTACGAATCGCATATCATCGTCCGAAGCCGTCCTGAAAACGTCATCGTGGACACCGCCATCTTTATATATGGACATCGATACCCTCTACAAAGTTTTTCGGACACCGCCACCAATAAGATTGACTAGCGGCGCAGCCCGGGAAGGTTCAACAGCGAACAGACGGCCTGCCCATGACGACGAGTACGGTCGAAGCATAGACGCAACGCACGGAACCGGGCAGGAACTACAGGAAAGAGGAAGCATGGAAGCCTCAAGGAGCATTCCCCCTCAGATTCCCGGCTACACACTGATCAAACGGCTGGGCTCCGGTTCCGAAGCCGACGTGTACCTGTACCAGCAGCTTTCCCCGGCCCGTCAGGTGGCCATCAAAATCAGCAAGAACACGCTCGACCCACGTGCCGCGGTCCGCTTCCGTTCCGAAGCGAATTTCATGGGGCAGATCTCCACACACCCCTACATTCTTTCCGTCTATGAGAACGGCGTGACCGTCAACGGGCGCGGCTACACCGTGTTCGAATACGCTCCGGGCGGCAATTACAAGACGTTCCTCGAGCATGGCCGTCTCACCGCCGACCAGATGCTCACCGTCGGTATCGATCTGGCGAGCGCGCTGTTCACCGCGCATCGCAAAGGCATCATCCATCGAGACATCAAGCCCAGCAATATTCTCATCAACGCGCACAATATGCCCATGCTCGCCGATTTCGGCATCGCCGGGACCGTCTATGGGCGTCCCGGTGTCGGCTTCACCATCGCGTGGGCCGCGCCGGAGGTGCTTGCCCAAGGCGGTGGCGGTAATGAATCGTCCGATATCTATTCGCTTGGCGCCACGCTGTTCGCCATGCTGATCGGCCAATCGCCGTACGAGTATTTCTACGCCGATGTGCTGGGCGATTCCCAACGGCAGGTGCGGGCCGAACGGCTCAAGTCCGTCATTCTCAACAATCCGCTGCCCAAGCTCAACCGTCCCGACGTGCCGGCCGAAGTGGAACGGGTGTTGCGTAAGGCCTTGAGCCGTACGCCCGAGGATCGTTACTATTCCGCGTTGGAGTTCGCGCGCGACATGCAGCGCGTGCAACAGGCCTTGTATGGCCGTGCCGTGCAGACCACCGTCGAGGGTGTGCCGGATTATCCGCAGAACATGTACGCGCAGACTTCCGCATTCGACCAGTCCGCCACGGTTGCGAAACAGCATGCCCGGTGGGCGAAGCCGTTGGCCGTCACGGTTGCTGCGGCGGCCGCCGTGGTCGTGATGGCGTTGGCGTTCGTCACCGTCGTCATGCCGAATATGGATGCGTCCTCCGACAACAGCAAGGTGCAGGTGCAGAACCATGGCGCCCAGAACCATGCCGAGGACGATCCCGATTCGGCGATCACGTCGGGCAGTGTGCCGAGCGTGCAGGATCTTACGGGCGAATACACCGCCGACGGCAAAGTGCGGTTCACATGGGTCAATCCTTCGCCGAAGGATGGCGATTCGTACGCGTGGTCGCTGGTCGGCGATTCGGGAACCGACCCGAACGCGCAGGGCACCACCACGGAGTCGACGAGTATCGAAATCGATCCGGCCGACGGCGCGCAGACGTGCGTGCAGGTGAGTCTGGTTCGCGCGGACCGGCAGATGTCCGAGAATCCCATGATCGCGTGCGCGGCCAAGCCGTGAGTTTGCGACCGGATGCGGGTGACATGAACCGATACGAACCAATACAGCCCGGCATGCATGCGGGCAAACAGGTAGGCGCATGCGGTTGGATGCGCGGTCAAGCAAAGTTTGGGCACAATCAGGGAAGAGCCAGTCGATGAGCAAGCATAGGAACGCCGAGAACCAGTCGGCGCAATCGTACGAACGGCAGTTGCGATTCGGGTCGATGCTGCGCAAGCTGCTGCCTTCCGGCAGTCGCCGGTGGATCACGCCGATCGTCATGCTGCTGCTGTTGCTGGGCATCGTCGCCGGAGCCGTCATCGTCAGTTCGGTGACGCAACGTCACGTGCAGCTCGACGATGGCACCGTGTGGGTCACTTCGCTCAAGGACCGCAAGGCCGCCCGTTTCAACGTGCGCAACCGGGACGCCGACGCGGGCGTCGCCTCCACTGCGGCCCGGTTCGACGTGGCCCAGCATGATGGCTCCACCGTGATCTCCGAAGGTACGAAGGCCAGCAACATCGAGGCCTCCACCGTCAGCGAAAGCGGCAACACCACCATCAAATCGGATATGCGGACCGTCGTCGGAGGCAACACCGCGGCGTTCATCAACGTCAAGACGGGCAATGTGTGGGTCGGGTCCGCCGATGATGTGAAATCCATGAATCCGACCACCGATTCGCCGAAGATGAAGCTGGGGTCGGGTGGCCGTATCGCGGTGACGCATGACGGTGTCGTCTACGGCTACCGCACGTCCGACGGCGCGGTGCTCAGTGTCGACGGACCTCAGGGAACACCCGGCAAGGATGCGACGATCAAGGGCGCCACGAATGTCGAATCGTTCACCGTGGTCGGCAAGACGCCGGTCGTAGCCGGTGCCGGCAAGGTGTTCTGGCCGAAGGGCAGCGCGGATATCGGCCTGCAGGGTCAGGCGACGTTGCAGGCGCCGTCCACGGATGGCAGGCAGACTGGCTGGGTGGCGG
>OIDV01000619.1_pt1 | contig 12719 bp, 10 predicted proteins | sample 1581661 | NCBI WGS metagenome assembly OIDV01 (sample SAMEA3882516, study PRJEB24775) | human gut metagenome | biome: human-associated habitat; feature: intestine environment; material: feces | place: Netherlands | collected 2009/2010
CGATGCAGGGGCTTTCTCTGCGCAACTGCGGCGTGACCGTGACGGACAATGAAAAGAAAAAGAAGCCGGTCTACACGGACTTCGGTGAGCTGCTGTTCACGCACTTTGGGCTTTCCGGCCCGACGATTTTGAGTGCGAGCGCGCACATGCGTCATATGGCGCCCGGCAGATACACAGTGACGCTCGACTTAAAGCCGGCGCTCACCCCGGAACAGCTTGATCAGCGCCTTTTACGCGATTTAGAGAAAAACAAGAACCGCAATTTCAGCAATTCGCTCGATGAATTATTGCCGCAAAAGATGATCCCGGTTGTCGTGCGGCGGTCGGGCATTCCGCCGGAAGAGAAGTGCAACACCATCACGCGCGAGCAGCGTGCGGTGCTTTTGGATGTCTTAAAGCACTTTACGGTGGAGATTTCCGGCTTTGCACCGCTTTCCGGCGCGATTGTGACGGCGGGCGGCGTTTCCGTAAAGGAAGTCGACCCGAAGACGATGCAATCCAAATTAATTTCGGGCTTGTACTTTGCGGGGGAAATTCTGGACGTGGACGCGTACACGGGCGGCTTTAACCTGCAGATCGCCTTTGCAACTGGACACGCGGCGGGCGAAAATCTGTAAACTATCATTATATATAAGGAAGTTATGTTATGTATGCAATAGCGATTGACGGACCTGCCGGCGCAGGTAAAAGCAGCGTGGCGAAAGCGGCTGCAAAGGCGCTCGGCTTTGTTTATGTGGACACGGGCGCGCTGTACCGCACGGTGGGGCTTTACCTGCTGCGCAGTGAAGTTGACCCTGCAGACGCAGAAGCGGTGGAGCCGAAGCTCCGGGACATTCAGGTCGATCTGAAATACGAAGACGGCGTGCAGCACGTCATTTTAAACGGGGAGGATGTATCCGGCCTTATCCGCACGCCGGAGGTCTCTATGGCGGCCTCTGCGTGTGCTTCCGTACCGGCGGTGCGTAAGTTTCTGTTCTCCGCGCAGGTGGATATGGCGAAAAAGTACAACGTCATCATGGACGGCCGGGACATCGGCACGGCGATTTTGCCGAACGCACAGGTGAAGATTTTCCTGACGGCTTCGCCCGAGGTGCGCGCCGAGCGCCGCTACAAGGAGCTCAAGGAAAAAGGCGTGGACGTGAGCTATGAAGAAACGCTTGCGGACGTTATTCGCCGCGACAAGCAGGACGAAAAGCAATCTAAGGCAGCGGAGGACAGCATTTTGCTTGACAACAGCGAGCTGGATTTTAACGGTACGGTGAAACGCTTACTGGAGATCGTGGAAGAAAGGACGGGCGTGAAGCATGGCTGAAAATAAGAAGCCGAAGGAACACCTTTCCTGGTGGTATTTCCTTGCAAAGTACGTGATGCTGTTTTTCTTTAAAATTCTGCACCCGTACCGTATTATAGGCAGAGAGAACATGCCGCTTACCGGCAAGCTGCTCGTTTGCTCTAACCACGTGACGATGGGCGACCCGATTTACCTTGGCTGCGCAATACCGAAACGACAATTGCACTATATGGCGAAGGCCGAGCTTTTTGAAAACAAGCTCATCGGCGGATTTTTGAAGAGCCTCGGCGCGTTCCCAATCTCCCGCGGCACGGGCGGGGCACAGGGCATTCAGACGGCGATTGACCTTTTGGAGGAAGAAAAGGTCGTGTGCATGTTCCCGGAGGGTACGCGCTCGAAGACCGGCGAACTTTTGAACCCGAAAATGGGTATGGTAATGCTGGCGTACAAGACGCACTGTACGATTTTGCCTGTGGCGATCGTGGGCGAGGGCGGCAAACCCCCGAAGGTGTTTAAGAAAATGGTCATCAACATCGGCAAGCCAATCCGGTTTGAGGACATGGGTCTGACCGAAGATTCCGGTATGATTTACCGCCGTGTTTCGCGCAATATTTTTGCCGAGGTGCAGAAGCTGCGCGAGGAAGGTCTCGATATTATGGAGAACAGGTGGAAGGAAGTATGATCCGCGTGGCGAAAACAGCGGGATTCTGCTTTGGTGTGAACCGCGCGGTGGAGACCGTTTACAAATTGCTTGACGAGGACAAAACTGTCTGCACGCTCGGGCCGATCATCCATAACCCGCAGCTTGTGGAGGAACTCGGCCGCAAAGGCGTGCGCATTATAGATGCGCCCGAGGACGCGAAAGCGGGGGAGACGGTTGTCATCCGTTCTCACGGTGTACCGCCCGAGGTCATCGAAAAACTGAAAGCGCTCGGTGTCGATTACAAGGACGCGACGTGCCCGTATGTGCAGAAGATTCACCGCCTTGTTTCCGACGGAGAGCGCGAGGGCAGGCGCGTGATGCTGGCCGGCGATGCAAAACACCCGGAGGTGGAGGGCATACTCGGCTGCTGTAAAACGCCGTACCGCACCTTCAAAACGCGCGAAGAACTCGAAAATCTATTCAAAAATGAGCCTGAACTTGCCGAAATGCCCCTTCTTTTTTGTGAACAGACCACTTTTAACGTAGAAGAATGGGAAAAATGTTTGGATTTCGTAAAAAAGGTATGTACAAACGCTTCAGTTTTTGATACAATATGTAAGGCTACAACAAATCGCCAGCGCGAAGCACGCGAGCTTGCGCGTGAAAGCGACTTGATGCTCGTCATCGGCGGGCGTCACAGCTCGAATACGGCGAAGCTCAAGGAGGTCTGTGAACCGTATGCGCAGACGTATCTCATTGAGACGGCGGCGGAGCTTGCAGCCCTGCCTGTAAAGGGCAAAATGAATATCGGCATAACTGCCGGTGCTTCAACACCGGCAAGCATAATAAAGGAGGTACTTGTTACCATGACAGACAAAATTGAAACAAATGAGCTTAATTTTGAGGAGATGCTTGAGGAATCACTCAAGAGCTTAAATACAGACGAAAAGGTGCACGGTGTAGTTGTAAGCATTTCTCCCACCGAAGTGTATGTTGACGTCGGTAGAAAGCAGGCCGGCTACATCCCGGCTAACGAGCTTAGCAACGATCCGAACGCGAAGCCGGAAGATCTTGTAAAGATCGGCGACGAGATGGATCTGCTCATCATGAAGACGAACGACCAGGAAGGCACCATCATGCTCTCCAAGAAGCGCATCGATGCCATCAAGGGCTGGGAAGACATTGCAGCGGCTATGGACGCTGAAGAAATCCTCACCGGCAAGGTTACAGAAGTTGTTAAGGGCGGCGTGATTGTTCTGTATAACGGCATTCGCGTCTTCATCCCGGCTTCTCAGGCTGTTGCAAACCGCGGTGACGATCTTGAGGCTCTGAAGGGTCAGGACGTTCAGTTCCGCATCATCGAAGTCAACCGCCAGCGCCGCCGTGCGGTCGGTTCCATCCGTTCCGTGCTCCGCGAGCAGAGAAAGGCAGCACAGGCTAAGTTCTGGGAGTCTGTTGAAGAAGGTCAGGAGTTTACGGGTACCGTTAAGTCCCTCACGAACTTCGGCGCATTCGTTGACCTCGGCGGCGTGGACGGCATGATCCACATTTCCGAGCTCTCCTGGAACCGCATCAAGCACCCGAGCGAAGTTGTCTCCGTCGGCGACACCGTTCAGGTTTATGTCAAGAGCCTTGACCGTGAGAACGGCAAGATCTCCCTTGGCTACAAGAAGAAGGAAGACAATCCGTGGGAGATTCTCAAGAACGAGTATCCGGTTGGCACGGTTTGCGACGCTACCGTTGTTGGCATGACCACGTTCGGCGCATTTGCTAAGATCCTCCCGGGCATCGACGGTCTCATCCACATCTCTCAGATCGCGGACAGAAGAATCGAGAAGCCGCAGGACGTTCTGAAGGTTGGCGACGTTGTTAAGGTGAAGATCACCGACATCGATTTCGACAAGAAGAGAGTTTCCCTCTCCATCCGTGCTCTGCTCGAAGACCAGGGCGAGGACGCTTCTGAGGAATAATTTAAATCGTCAGGTGTAAATTTGCAGGGTGGTTCTTTCCACCCTGCTTTACATGACGGACATTTTAAAAGTAAACGGATAAAACGGCGGTTTTATCCATTGGAGGAAACAATTAGATGAAGCGCGTGAAAAAACCTGTGTTTTTTATCATCGCGGCTCTGATCCTTGCGCTTACATACACATCGGTCTTCGGCGTTTACACGCAGAACGGTGACACGAAGAACACATGGATCAAGGGCGCCGGCGATATAAGATGGGGTATTGATATCCGCGGCGGCGTGGAAGCAACCTTCAGCCCGGCTGACGGCGTGGAGGCGACCGCAGAGCAGCTTGAAGCCGCAAAGGCAATCATTGAGCTGCGTATGGTCTCGAAGAGCATTACGGACTACGAGATTTACACCGACGAAGCCAACGACAAGATCATTGTTCGTTTCCCGTGGAAGAGCGGCGAATCGGACTTTGACCCGGAGAAGGCGATTGAAGAAATTTCCGCAACGGCGCTGCTGACATTCCGCGAAGGTAAGTCCTACGAGACTCAGACGGTAGACGGCGAGGGCAACCCGGTTTACCAGACACCGACGGGTACAACGGCGGAAAACATCATTCTGGAAGGCAGCGATGTAACGGAGGCAAAGCCGGTCATGCAGGAGAATTCCACCTCCGGCAGCTATGATTATGCGATTTCCCTGACGCTTTCCGATGAGGGCGCAAAGAAGTTTGCGGAAGCGACCGAACGCCTGAAGGGCAAGACAATCTCCATCTGGATGGATGACATTATGATTTCTTACCCGACCGTTAACGCGGTTATCACAGACGGCAAGGCTTCTATTACCGGTAACTTTACGGCAGCTACGGCTTCCGAGCTTGCCGCAAAGATTCAGGGCGGCGCGCTGCCGTTTGCTTTGCAGACCTCGAACTTCAGCACCGTGAACCCGACGCTCGGCATGAAGTCTCTGGATGCTATGGTCATGGCCGGCGTAATCGCTTTTGCGCTCATCGCGGTCTTTATGATCATCATCTTTAAGGTTCCGGGCTTTGCGGCTGTGCTGACGCTTGTGGGTCAGCTTGCAATCACCTTTGCGGCGATTTCCGGCTACTTCCCGTTTGTGAACAGCTTTACAATGACTCTGCCGGGTCTTGCGGGTATTATCCTTTCCATCGGCGTGGGCGTGGATGCGAACATTATCACCGCGAGCCGTATTAAGGAAGAACTCGGCACCGGCAAAACGCTGGACGGCGCCATTCAGAAGGGCTGCTCCAACAGCCTTTGGTCGATCATCGACGGCAACATCACGATTTTGATCGTTGCCATCATGCTCATCGGCGTGTTCGGTCCGTCTAACATTCTCTCTAAGATTTTCGGCGAATCCACGACCGGTGCGATCTACTCCTTCGGCTACACTTTGCTCGTCGGCGTAATCGGCAACTTCATCATGGGCTTTCCGGCTTCAAGCCGCTCCGTAAGAAATGGCTGTTTGGAGGTGCGGATAAGTAATGAAAAAGTTTGATTTTGATTTCTATAAGAACAGAAAAATTCTGTTCGGCATCTCGATTGGCTTGATGGTCATCGGCTTGATTTTCAATTTCATTCGTGGCACGAAGATGGACATTCAGTTCGTCGGCGGTGCGATGATTAAGTATTCCGTAGACGGCGAAGTTGATACGGATGAAATCGCGTCCCTCGTAAAAGAAGAGACCGGCCGCGACGTTTCCGTTGCATTGAGCAAGACGTTCGGCACGGACGCGAACCAAGTGACGCTGTCCTTTGCGGGCAACGAAGCTGTGACGCTCGATGAACAGCAGGCAATCGCGCAGTCCCTATCCGATGCGTATGCTGACCGCACGTTCAACGTGGTGGAATCGAGCTCCGTTGACCCGACCATGGGCGCGAAGCCTTGTTTGCTTGCTCATCACGTTCGTGATCCTGCTCGTTTACATTGCGCTGCGCTTTAAGAAAATCGGCGGTCTTTCCGCCGGCGTTACGGCGCTCATCGCACTTGTGCATGACGTGCTGCTTGTGTATTTCGCGTTTGTGATTTTCGGTTTCTCGATCAACGATATTTTCATCGCTGTTATCCTGACAATCCTCGGCTACTCGCTGAACGATACCATCGTCATTTACGACCGTATTCGTGAGAACCGCAAGCTCTCCCCGACGAAGAGCCCGGATGCACTGCCGGCTATCGTCAATAAGAGCCTTAATCAGACAATGACGCGTTCTATTCTGACGTCTCTGACCACCTTCATGGCGCTGCTTGTCATCTACATTGTTGCGGCGGTTTATGGCATCAGCTCTGTACAGAGCTTTGCACTGCCGATGATGGTCGGCACGATTGTCGGTTGCTATTCCTCGCTGTGCATTGCGGCTCCGCTGTACACCATGTGGGCTGTGCATAAGGGCGAGAAGAGCAAGAAGTAACCTGACCCGAGCTGCTTTTAAGCAAGCGTTTCTATTATAGAATGAAATTCCCGGAAAGCCGTGTGCTCTCCGGGAATTTTTGTATAGGACGCATTTTACGGTGCAGGGGATAGAAATAAACAAACGATAAAAAGCTAAAAGAAAACCGGGTAAGCTGCCGTGCGGTGTGCTACCCGGTTTTGGTTTTAGATCTGTTGGGATTTGCCGGTAAGGAGCCAGAAGACATCGACGTCTAAAATTTCGGCGAAGGCTAAAAGCTCGATATCCGTGACGGTGCGAAGCTGACCCTCTAACTTGGAGAGGGCAGAGGCGTTGATGTCAACACCGCGCACCTGCAGCTGCGCGAGCAGCTCTTTCTGTTTCATGCCACGATTGCGGCGAATGCTCTCAATACGTGCGCCGACTAAGTTTTTGTCTCCAAGTGGTTTTTTACGGATGCGCATTTGCTCGCCGCCTTTCAATGTTCTATACACATTATAAGCGTAAATGCACAAAAAATCAATTCATTTTCCGAAAAATTATGAAAATCAACTGCTAACAATTCGTGAACGGTCCGTAAAACCGGGTGAATTACTCTGTGGTTTCGTCCTGTTCTTCGGATTTTGTATCTTCCGCTTCGCCGGAACGCGTGCGGCGGTAGGCGAGCGGTGTCATGCCATACTTTTTCTTGAAGATAGAATAGAAGTAGTTCGTGTTTACAATGCCGATGGCTTCGCTGATTTGGTTGATGGGCAGCTTAGTCTCACGCAGAAGCTGCTCGGCTTTTTTCATGCGGGTGTTGCTGAGGTAATCACTGAACGAATAGCCGATCTGCGTGGCGAAAATTTTGCCGAAGTAGGCGGAGGAAAGGCCTGCCATGCCGGCAAGCATTTTCAGGGAAAGATCAGGATTTGCGTAGTTTTTGTCGATGTATTCCTTTGCGGCATCGGCGGCAAGCTCGTTGCCGTATTTGCGGTTGATGCTTTGATGATGCGCCAAAATGGTGATGAACTCCATGCAGCGCTTGCGCAGCATATAGACATTCGGTAGCTGACGGTCAATTTTATTCAGTTTATCCATCAAGATGGGATAAGCGGTGTCGTCATCCGTGAAAGTGGTGGAGAAATCGTCGAGCAGCGACATCATGACGTGATTGAAATACGCAACGGCTGTATTAAAGCTGACGTTTGACATGTAGGAAAGCGCGAGATCGAACTCACGCGAGCAGGCATCGAGGTCATTTGCGCGGATGTGCTCGGCAAGCTTCATGTGGAGCTTGTTGTGGTATGAGTTGAGATTGATATTCTGGCCGGTCTCATAGGCGAAGAAAATTTTGCCCTGATTACGGATGGCGGAATATTCCAGTGCGATGTTCGTCGCCTCATAGCAGAGGTTGATATTGACGGCTGTCTCCACGATGGTGCCGATGCAGATGGTGGTGTTCATGGCAAACTCGCGCTGCATGATCTCGCACACGTGCTCAAGCTCCGGCACAAGCTTTTCCGGGTAGGCGTTCTTTTGCAGGGGGAGCAACATCACGAGAAAGTTGTGCGAGTTGCGATACGGTACGACACTGCCGAACTGTCCCAAAACTTCAGTGGCGAGGTTCTCGAGAGCGTAGCTGTAAATGAAATAGTTTGGGTCATCCGGGCCGAAGCGCAACTCTTTGGAGGCTGCACTGATAATGACGATGGTGTAATACGGCGCGGTGAGGTCGATGCCGTAGCTTTGGTATACTTCGATGTAATTCGGAATCTGTCCATACTCGCCGTGCATAAGTCGCTGAATGTTGCGCTTTTTGGAATCGGAATAGGAGGAGATGAGGCCTTGCTCCAGCTTATCGGTTTTCATGTACATATCGGAAAAGGCCTTGCTGAGCTGGTCGAGCTCATCGCCGGCATGGTCGTTCGACGGCTTTTTGACATAGTTGTTGTAGAGCACTTCGATTGGCGCAGAGAGCTTTGCACTGGTGCGGAACGAGATGAACATGCCGACGCAGAGCACAAGAATACCGGCGAGTAACGTGATGATGGCGAGCTGGGGGAGACCGCTGTAAATATTCGAGTACGGTACAATATTGAAGATCGTAAAGCCGGAGGAAGACGCCTTGGCGTAGGTGACGAGCGCTTCGGTGTGGTCAGCGCAGGTGTAGGAGAAGGAGCCGGAATTGTCGGTCAGCTCCGGGAAATCCTCCACGGAGACAATAGTATTGTCGGGTTTTGCATGCGTAAAGGTTTCTGAATCACCTTCAGCGATATTGGTGGAGAAAACCTCGCCGTAACGGTTTAAAAGCAGGACCTGTTGAAAGCCGTTCGAGGTGCGCAGGTTCGATATGGAATCGTTGAAATAATCTTCGTCCACGTCTACGATGATGAGGTCGGGCGAGCCGCCTTTGCGTAGCTGTACGCGGAAGACGAAGGAATAGACATAACGGGTCTTGAGCTGCTGTGTGGCGTAGTTTGCACCGATCATGCGCAGAAGGCAGGTATCGGCGCCGGGATTATCGGGCAATCTCCTATAATAGTATGCAATATCGTCATCCGTGAGAAAATCTGCCGTAGAGCTGGAGACGAAACGATTGGAGGCAGAGTTATAAAGGCTAACATAGCGCGTATAGCTCTGCGCCGTTTGGATTTCGCGTAACTTGATGCCGGCGTCAGCTTCGATGAGGCGGTTGAAGGTATTGGAGGAGAGGCAGCGGTTCGTATTGCTGTTCTGCAAAATTTGATTATTAACGGAATGCACTTGGCTGTAGAGCATATCCGTCATCTGACAGACCTGCTCCAACTGATGCACAGAATAGGTGCGCGCAGAGCTGACCTGCAAATTTGCGTAGATGGTGAAAATTAAAAGCGTGACGAGTATAACGGCTATGGCCACCACGCAGAAAATGCTGAAAAGGTACCGGTTGAACAGCCGGGTTTTTACTTTTTTAAACAAAATACAACACTCCAAATACAGAAAGAGAACGAAAAACACGATTTAGATTTCGTATAACTCTATGATAACGGATTTCGGCACTAAACGCAAGCAAAAAATCAGATTATTGATTCAAATCGTAAAAAACCGTAGTTTCATATCGCGAAAAGCCGAAAAAAGTGATTTGATTCTCAAAAAATGGAGAAAAGCGAAATTTGTGAAGTGCCTTGAAACTGCCAAAATGCAAAGTTGTTTTGAAATTTTGGAGTTTATCGCAAAAAAGAATACTTTACAAATCGTTCACAGCGTGTTAAAGTTTATTCATCGAAAACAAACAAGCGGATTGCAGAAACGGTATCTCTGCACGGGGCAGAGGTTCCGGGAAGACCCATGAGGGAGGGCGCCCGGTGCGCTGTGATTGCAAAACGACACGCTTTGGCAAGTACCAAGTTTTGTCGGCACTTTGTTTTCAGCAGGAATAGCGATATTCCGGGTTTGCATTTGCAGAGTCAATATATAAATATAAAGCAAATAAGCTTTACTTTATATGTGCGGCTGCGCAGAGGTGAACAAAACTCTTCCTTGTATTATTATAGAAGAGACACATTATTCGGAGAGGATGATCGCAAACATGAGTAAGGCGTCAGCTTTGGTTGATGTCAGCAAGAAGAGAGTGAATCCTTTTAAAGAGCTGTGGACAAACAAGTTTTTGTACCTGCTTGCGCTGCCCGCGGTCGTTTACACTTTCATCTTTTCTTATTTGACACTGCCGTACATCGTAATTGCATTTGAGAAGTTCAACTACAAGACGGGTGTTTTTAGCCCGTTTGTCGGTCTGAAAAACTTCGAATACTTCTTCAAGTCCAGTTGGGCGTGGACCGTTACGCGCAACACGCTCGTCATCAACATTCTATTCCTCATCGTCGGTACGGTTTGCTCCATTGTTTTGGCAATCGTCCTCAATGAGGTTAAGGCGAAGAAGTTTCTTAAGGTTTCTCAGTCCATGATGCTTTTCCCGTACTTTATTTCCTGGGTTATCGTCAGCTACATGCTGCAGGGTATCCTTGGTACAGAGACGGGCCTACTCAACAATCTGATGGGTACGCGCATCAATTATTATTCTACCCCCGGCTACTGGTACCCGATTCTTCTGATTCTCAACATTTGGAAGAACACGGGCTACAACACGATCGTTTACCTCGCAGCGATCACCGGCATTGACGAAGGCCTTTACGAAGCAGCTTATATCGACGGCGCTACGCGCTTTAAGCGTATCATTTACATCACGATCCCGCTGCTTGCGCCGACCATCTGCATCATGACCCTGATGTCTGTCGGCCGCATCTTCTACGGCGACTTCGGTATGCTGTATGCGATCATCCGCGACAACAGCTCGTTGATGCCGATTGCAGAAGTTATTGATACATACGTTTACCGTACATTTAAGAACACAGGTGATCCGAGCCTTTCCATGGCTATCGGTCTCTATCAGTCCATCGTCGGCTTCATTCTGGTCTTCACAGCAAACTGGATCGTCAGAAGAAAGTTCCCGGATGGCGCACTGTTCTGATACAGGGAAAGGAGACAAGCTCATGAACAGCACGGTTGCGGCGGCGACAAAGCCGTCTAACACCAACAACAAAATCAAGCACAGCACGGGGGAGAACGTCGGTACGTTCGTCATTTATCTCGTCGTTGCTCTGTTCGCACTGATATGCGTCCTGCCGTTTGTTCTCGTTATCATTGTTTCTTTCAGCAGTGAAAAATCGATTACGATCAACGGTTACTCTTTCTGGCCGAGCGAATGGTCGGCTGCAGCCTATAAAATGCTCTTCCTGCCGTCCTCATCCGTTCCGCAGTCCTACCTTGTAACGACGATTGCAACGGTTGTCGGTACCGTCGTTGCATCGTTCGTCACATTCGGCGCAGGCTACACCCTTGCAAACCGTTCCTGCCGTTACAGAGACGGTCTGTCCCTTTACTTCTACATCACCATGGTTTTCTCTGCGGGCCTTGTTCCGTGGTACATGATGTGTAAAGCATTGAACTGCTACGATAACATCTGGGCACTCATCGTACCGAGCCTGTTGTTCAATCCTTTTAATATGTTCCTTGTGCGCAACTTTGTGCGCGGTATCCCGGCCGAGCTGAACGAATCCGCAAAGATTGACGGTGCAGGCGAAGTGAAGATTGCATTTGGTATTTACTTTCCGCTTTGCATGCCGGTTCTGGCTACGATTGCTCTGTTCTATGCCATTGGTTACTGGAACAACTACTTTAACGCAGTTATGCTCGTGAATGATGAGAAGTACTACTCTTTGCAGATGCTCCTCTTCAAGATTCAGTCTCAGATCACTGCACTGAGCAAGCTCACTGCCGGCGCTACGGTCAACGTAAACCCGCCGAAGGAAAGCTTTAAGATGGCGACCTCCGTTATCACCATGGGCCCGATCATCATTCTGTATCCGTTCTTACAGAAGTACTTTGTTAAGGGCATGGTCGTCGGCGCTGTTAAGGGTTAATCGCCCGCAAACATTTTAATTCGGTGTTTACCGTGGAAGACGGTTACACATATATCAATTTTCAAGGAGTTGAAGTAAGAAATGAAGACAACGAAGAAACTGCTGGCAATGGCTCTGGCAGCTGCAATGGTCGTTACGGCTTTTGCAGGTTGCTCCGGCAACAACGACACTTCCAGTGCTGACAGCACATCTTCTGCTTCCTCTGAGGCTTCTACTTCGTCCGATGCTTCCACATCTGACGAATCTTCGGCAACAGAGGACGACGGCACCATTCACCCGATGCGTATTGTACAGCCGGGCACACTTTGCCCGGACTATGAGACCGGTATGGCTGCTGTCAACGAGAAACTGAAGGAAGACGGCGTAAACATTGAGGTTTCCGTCACAAGAATCCCGTGGGATGCTTATGCTGAGAAGCTGAACCTCATGCTGACGACCGGTGAAGAGTTCGAGCTGCTGCATGTTATGCAGGACGTTAAGAACCTTTCCGCTATCGCAGGTATGGGTGCTATCTCCTCCATCCACGATTCCATCCAGAACTACCCGGACCTCTACAACAAGTTCTCTGAGACCGAGTGGCTGGGCACCCTCTACAAGGGCGAAGAGTACGCAGTACCGTGCTACTGGAGATCCTTCGACAACACGATGTCCTACATGGACTACCGTTCCGACATCGCTGAGAAGGTCGGCTACGACGAGTTCCCGGACACGACGGAAGGCATCATCGACCTCATGAAGAAGTCTCAGGACGAGATCCTCAACGAGACCGGTATGAAGGCTTATTCTTGGTTCCATCAGGTTCAGGATACGGCGCACTGGCTCCACAGAAGCTATGATACCTATCCGTTCTATGTTGAGAACTCCCTCGGCATCTGCCTCATCCGTCAGGACGGCACGGTTGATTCCTTCTATGAGTCCGAAGAATTCAAGAAGGACGCAAACACCTACTACGAGATGTATCAGGCCGGTCTCATCG
>OIDV01000620.1_pt1 | contig 12699 bp, 9 predicted proteins | sample 1581661 | NCBI WGS metagenome assembly OIDV01 (sample SAMEA3882516, study PRJEB24775) | human gut metagenome | biome: human-associated habitat; feature: intestine environment; material: feces | place: Netherlands | collected 2009/2010
TGTAGGGAATTTGGCCGTATACTGATATACCATCGGAACATAGAGGATGTGGTTTTCTTCGATGTAGATGGTCTTGGAAGAATAGGCATTTGCCAAGTCACGCATCGAAATGCGAATCTTGCCATCGTCCCCCACTTCGTATTGCAGGTTCGGAACGATAGAGCCGTTCAGAATGACACAGCGCTCAGGTGCCACTTCTTCCCCGTTCAGGATAGCTTGGCCTTCTTCGCGATTCTTTACGGCGGCATCGTATTCATCCTGGTTATTATAAATGTATATGCGCTCGCAGGTCGTCTCTTTGCGCAACTGAGTCGTGTCGTTGGGATATTCAATTTCATCCGAAGCGTTATTGAGGTCAAACACTTCGTAGCCGGAGATGATGCACTTCTGGAGGCTGCCATCATCTGCAACATAATCATAAACAGTATGCCCAGAAAAAATGGCCGTCGTCCAATTCTCTTCTCCGTCCTTATGATACACTTCGAGATTCTTGCTGCTGAGTCTGTCTTCAACGATTTGCCAGTACGGACCATCCACGGTTGGAAGTTCCAGATAACCATTTACTGCAATGTTGTTTGGCTCCTTCACATCGAGCTTTGTGAGGGTGAGTTCCTTACTCGGCTCGGGCGTGACGGCAGGCTCGGCAGTTGCCTCCGGCTCAACGCCGTTTGCGCTGCTGCTTACGGTTTCGGATTTTGCTTCCTCTTTAGAGCATCCTGCCAGAGCAAAACAAAGGGACACAGTCAGCACAGATGCAGTAATCTTGTAGATTTTCTTGTGCATTTCTTTCCTCCTTGAGAACTACCATTCTTTTTCTGTACGAATTATAGCACCGTCGAGAGAATCGTGTAAAGTCTCAAGGAAAAAGAAAAAGCCCCGCCACCAAAGTGGCAGGGCTATGTATTGGAATTAGAAGCTGTAATTGGCAACCGTGCGCGACAATTCAGTCCGAGTTTCAGGGTCAGAGGTTGCACCGCTTACAACGGTCCATTCGGCAGCTTTGACGTAATCGCCAATCAGCATACCAGCCTGAACCCAGTTTGCAAGAGAGCGCATCGAGTTTACGTTACCATCCGTAGCACCATGACGTGCGCAGACGGTCGCAATCTGATGGATGCACTGAACCATTTCCTTCAGAGGGACATCGTCTCCGCAACCGGTCATGCCCTTGATACGCTTGACGATAACATCATCGGTCGGACACTGCATGTCCATGATGATGTGGTGGCGGTCCATGAACGCCTGGTTCAAAGGACGGCAACCTTCAAGGTCAATATTGAGGGTGCTGATGATGATGCAGTCAGGATGACGATGCAGCATTTCGCCCGTCGGAAGAACAACGCAGCCGGTCTCATCCAGCAGGCCATTCAAGCCAGGCATAACCGCCGGGCGAGTGATGAGGGAAGGCTCCTGAAGCTCGCAGACCCAACCATTGCGGATGGCACGAACCAGAGGGCTCTCCACATACTTAAAACCGTTGTTGCAAGCATCAGCGCAGAGCTTCATCTGCTTGCGGAACAGTTCTGTCATGCACTCGACCTCAGTAGCATCAGGTTTCTCGCTACCGGTGATGGCCTCATAAGCGGCCGCCGGGTCCATGCTGATGTCGGTAGCAGACGGGAGGTCTTTGAACAGCTCCTCGTTGATACTGTCGGCGGACGCGGAAGAATCAACGGGCATCATGTCGCCTATCAGGTTGTACATTTCAGTACCTGCATTACAGGTAATGAAAGTGTACGGGAGGCCAAGACCCGCAGCAATCGCGCGAGCACCAGCAGTCTTACCAACAGACGGGTCGCCACGAAGCATCACGTTCGTCATCGGACGAGCCGTACCGCGAGTTCTGGCAATCAGATGACAAGTGGTGACCACTTCCTGAGGCAGGATGTAATCCTCCCCGAGCTGCGGCACCAGGGACTGCTCTTCATCAGTCAGAACACGGTTCTTGTCGGCAAACGCGCCAACGAACTTTGCGGTTTTCTTAAAGGTAGGAACCTTGGTAGAGGAAGAGCCAGAAACGTCGAGCTTCTGGAACTTACCCCATATCTCATCGGGAGTGTACTTGGCACTCCGAGTCTGTTCTTCCTTGAGAGCACGGCAAGTAGTTGTGCTGGGAGCAATGCAGTTGATTTCGTCTCCCATCGTTGCATCAAACGCCGTACCAGCCATCTTGCAGGCCAGCTTCTGGCGAGTCGTCTCGTCAATCTCCTGCGTCTCGCAGTAAGCCTTGAAGGTGGCGTCAAACTCCTGCAATTTGGAACGAAACAGCCCCCACAGAGAAAACCAGAATGGGGCCATGCCGATTTTGGAAACATCGACCTTTCCCATACCGCCAGCAACGCTGAAATAGTTCTTTCCATCAAACGCGACACAGATGACTTCGCCAACATTGGCGCGAGGGTCATCCATATAGATTCCGTTGTCAATCCACTCAGCAAGCGTGGTGTTTGCGGCTGCCTGGTAGGAATAAGCACCGAGCTTCGGGTCCTTCTCGACCATCTCGGCGCGGCACAACGCGGCGGCAAAAGCACCAGTCAACTTGCCTTGGTTGCACAAACCGGTAGTGGCTGCCGCAGCAGCCTGGGCTGGTGAGCAAGCATCTGGGTCGTTCAGAAACATTGTGCCGTCATACAGACGTCGGTCTTTCAGATAGGGCGGCAGCATGGAAGCCTGAACGTCGGACATGTTATTTTTCCACATGGGGGAAGCTTGTACTCTGGACATAAGATTACTCTCCTTTAGTTTCATAAAAAGTATGCCGGGGCTCTGCATTATAGCAAAGTCCCGGCGTGTGATTGTGATGGATACGCCCGTATAGCCTGTTAGCGCAGCTTGCGGGGTGATGGGATTAGAACGGCAGGTCCTCCAGGTCATCCACAGACTCAAAATCCTCAGCGCTGATGCCACCATAGTTGGCAGCGGAAACCGTGGGCTGAGCAGCCTGGGCAGGAGTGGCCGTTGCGGTCTGGTTATCATCTGCGTCATTCAAGAACTTGGCAGTGAGCGCCTTGACACGATACGTCGTGCGCTTCGTGCCATCCTTGGCGGTGAACTGATTCATAACCAGCTCGCCGATAACATGGATGCCGGAATCCTGCTTGAAGTTCTTGGAGATGAAGTCACCTAACGGTTCCCAGGCGTATACGCCCATGTAAGCGGGGTTGTTGACCCAGGTGTTGGTTTTCTTGTTGACGCGGTTGTGGGCCGCGCCGACACGGAATTCGGTGACATTCTTGCCGCTCGGAGTGGTACGTACGCGAGGGTCAGCCAGCAGGATGCCACAGATAGTAGCGTAGGCAAAGCTGCCTTTAGTCTTGGTGTTGACGCTCTCGGCGATGATGACATCGCGGTACTGCTTCTGGCCGTTCTTGTTCGTGTACTCGTTGGTCTTGAAGTAGCCCTCGATGTAGATGCAATGGCCCTTGGTCAGGCAACTGCGCACGTCGTCGTTCAGATTGGAGCCAAAGACCTCAACGGGGAAGAAACTGGCTGTCTTCTGGCCGTTGGAATACTGGTTGACAGCGACGTTGAACTTCAGGAACGGGCCACTGGTCTCCACATCAGTAGCGATGTTGCCACAGAGAACGATGCTGTTGGTGTTTTTCATAGAATGCTTTTTCATTGTTAGTGTCTCCCTTCAAAAGACTAAATTTTTATATAAAAAGAGCAGGCCTCCTACGATAGGAAGTCTGCCCTTTCCGACAAAATTGTTAAAAGTACGAAACACGCGATGGTGTCAATTTGAATGGTATCTGTCGTACAAGTACCATTCTATTCACTTCGCATATTGCGTCAAGCATTTTGCCGGAAAACTTAGACGATAGATGCGTGGTCCACGAGCCAAGTGTAAACCTTCTCGTACAGGACATTTTGGTTGAGGTATGCCTCACCATAATACGCCTTGGCCTGCTTGACAGACAGCGCGTCGCCACCAAAATAGTCGTTTACATCATCGTCTGTAACCTTGATTTTCTGCTCCTCTGCGACTGCCTGGAAAATCAGGAAATCAGAAACGCTTTCCTTGATTTGGTCAGCATAGGTATCAAGCAGAGCATCCATCGAATCAACGCCGACCTGCTGGAAATATTCGTCTTCCGTCATGTCGTAGGAAGCAATAGCGGCCTGAATCTCCTGACGATAGGACTCACGCTGGTCATCCAGCAACTGCTGCGGGATTTCGCTGATAGAAGAGTTCTCGACAACATAGTTGAACACAGCGGTACTAAGAGCATCCTGCTCATACTTTTCATTGTAGAACTGGTTCAGCTTATTGACCGTATCGACCGCAGAGCCATCATTCAGAACGAAAGCATCCTGAGTGGCAATGTTGTCTTTCACGTTCTCATCAGTCAGTGTAACTTCATCGACCTCTTTGAGGGTGGTACGGAACACAGCTTCTTTGCCTGCCAATTCCAGCTCGTTGCCATCAAGGTCAGTGCCGGTCGGGTACTCGTCAGGGAAAGTGACGGTAATGTCAAATACCTCCCCGGCAAAGCGGCCAACCAGCTGGTCCTCAAAGCCCGGAATGTAGGTGCCGGAGCCAAGAACGATTTTGGCATCACTCGTGGTACTGCCGGTAAAACGCTCCCCATCCACAGTGCCTTCATAATCGACGACAACTTCGTCGCCTTCCTGAGCGGCGCGGTCAACAGTCACACGGTCGCCATAACTGGCAGCAATCTGAGAAATGGTAGACGCCACATCGATGTCGTCGAGATTCAGGTCTTCACGAGAAATCTCGATGTGAGTGTAGTCATCCGGCAGCGTGACAACCTTCTTTGCCTTGACATCCTTGTAGTAGCCGTTTTTCTTGAGGCCAATACTGTAATCAACAGTGACGGTCTCAGAACTCTCGGAAGTGGCAGTCTCCCCTGTTGCCGCAGTGCTGGCAGAACCAGAAACACTCGAATCAACAGTCTTGCCGCAGCCAGCAAACATCATGCTTGCAGCCATAGCAGCGGTCATAATCAATGCGATTTTCTTTTTGTTCATGTTATTCTCCTGTATGTGTGTTATTGTAAGCCAAGCACTGCCGTCAGCATATCGCTGCTGTTGGTGAACGCCATGACATTACCGTCATCGGACTCGATAAGGTAAGCTTCGGTGCCATTGGCATCGGCATAATCGCCGTGGGTCACAGCAGCGCCGGAAGCGCTCGTGCCAGCATCACCGAACTCAATAGCATCAGCCTGATAAGAAGACGGGGTGAATTTCACCTCGGAGTCACCAGCTTTGAGGACTGCCTCACTGTTTGAGAAGGATACGTCATAACCGTCAGCGCTGACAGACACGCCGTTGAAGGTCACGACACCCACATCGGATGCAGGGGCAGCACTCTCCAGAACAGAGGAAACGACGGTCTGAACAGCATCATTCACATCCTGGGCATCGCTGGCAGGGCGTGTACCAACGACAACAAGAACCTGACCATTGCCAACTGAACGCATACCGGAGACAGTTACCGTCTCGCTGGTCACTTCTTTGGCGTACTGCACGCCACCTTCGTAAGTGTCGCTCACCATACGGACGATGTAGGTTGCTCCATCCAGCTCAAAAGACAAACTCTTGCCATCATACTGGAAAGCATCGGGAGCATCCACTGCAACAGCAGCCTGAGAACCGTTTTCACCCTGAATCAACACGTTGGAGGCATTCAGTTTCCAGTTGCGGCCATTGGAGGTGATGGCGGTAACGGGAGAAACAGCAGCCTGTTCTGAGAAAGCTGTATCCGCCTGGGCATCGCCACCAACAGAAAAAGCGCTGCCAATAGACGGGATATTTGTCTTGTTGGCATCATTGTCTTTCAGCATCGTCATACCCATAACACCAACAGCAGCAACCAGTACGACACAGCTGACACCGAGCACTACATTGCTGCCAGTGGAAGTTTTTTTCTTTTTGACAGCAACGGGAGCGGGTTCTTCGTCATCCTCTTCGGGGGCAGCTTCTTCCGCTTCGTTTTCCTCTTCGTCAGCATCCTCCAGTTTCGGAGGCTTAAAGCCCTTGAAGGTCGGAGATACGAACTCCCCTTTTTCGAGGTCATCCTCTTCCGAATCAGCAGTAGGCTCCTCAGCCGTATCCGCCGGGGCGTCCGCTGTATCTTCTTTGGCAGGTTCCTGCGGCTCAGGCGTCAAGGCCGTCTCGAATTCGGACGGCGTATCCTCTGACGGTGTATCTAATTTGGTTTCGAATCCATCCTTCGGCTCTTCGGCCGGAGAGACAGAATCCTTTTTAATTTCTTTGCTCATGTTTATCCTCCTGTTCATCAAGCGCGGTTGAAGCAAGCAACACGCACATTATAGGAATCGCCCAGACAGGTATAAACGATAAGTTCAGCACTGCCCCAGACAATCGTGCCGTCATCTTTTTGCAGCGCATCATAACCCGTCACATCGTTGTGGCCGTCAAAGGCATCAACGCAGACGTAGTTGATTTGCTGACCAGACGGCGTGATGACATACGCCGTAGAGCCGACAGACACGGAAGTGAGCGTTTCAAGCTCGTTATCGGCTACAATATTGCTGCCGCCGTCCTCAGGACGATGCGGGAAGATTGCCGCACTGTCAGAACGGTTGCAAGTCTCCTGCCAGGTGTTGTTGTAGAGTGCCACGTCAATGCCAGCAGCGGGAATGTAAAGGCGGCCGCAGAAATCCGCGTAATTATAGTCATCCGCATATTTGTTTGCGGAGCTTGATGCGGAAGAATCCTGCGAGGTCTGACCATCTTTCTGGTCTTCCTCTTTTTCGTTGTCCTTTTCCTCGGCTTGGTTGAGCTTCGATTCGATTGCCTGCAACGGTCCAGCGGTGCTGATACTGGCATCAAAGGACCCGACTTCCGTGTTCAGGACCTTGATGCCCAGCAACTCTGCTTCACAGGTGTTGGTATCAAGCGTCGATTCCAACTTTTCTTCCTGCTGCGCGGCAACAACAGCTTTCGTTACTGCCTCAGCAGAAGCCTTCTGGGCCTCTGCACGTTTTTGAGTTGCTGAAAGAGCAAGCACCGAAGTCAGCAAGGCTGCGACTGCCATAAGCAACGCCGCAAATTGTTTAAGAGTTGCCATTGTATTTCCTCGGTTCGGTTACGCCGTTTTATGAACAAAGCCGAGCAATAAACGGACAGAAAATGCTCAACCACTTTCCATTATTATCCGTTCGCACATTTCCGCAAGTACGGAGCTGTCTGAGCGTTATACCTTACATTTGATGACATCAGTGTTGCTCTCGTCGAAACGCATCTGTTCCCCATCAGACTGAATTGTCTGGGCTTTCTTGGATGAAGAACGCTTTTTTGAGCCACCAGAGCCACTCTTGGTTCGGTTTTGAAAGTCTCTGCCAAATAGTGATTCGGTTTGAGCATCCGTTTTAGAAGACTTTTTGTGTTCCGTTCGAGTAGGCTTGGGCCGCTCTTTCCGTGTCTCTGCCTCCGTTTGGAAAGGAATGGACTTTTCTACAAGAGAGCTGTCCTCTTCATCGGCTTGCGTTTTGGCATTGGGTTGAAAAGCATTCGTGCGCGTCACAGGGGCATCATCATCTTTCTTCTGCTTCTTGCGAGAAGAACGCTTGCCCTTTGTCGGCAGTTGTTCAGAATCGTCCTTTTGCTCTGGAAGAGCTGTATCCGCCGGGGGCTCCGTCGCAACAGGTGTGGTCGCTTTAGTGGCTTCTGTGACATCCGGCTCATCCGGTGCCTCATCGACAGGAGAACCAGGAACATCCAACATACTGTCGAGGTCCAGTGAGTCATCCTCGTCTTCGCCCAGCTCATCGTCTGTGGGATTGAAAACTCCATCGTCATGGGATGCAGAGAGGGTCGCTTCCATAGCAGCAAGTTCATCCTCTAAAGACATTGCGTCTTTGAAATCCGCATCGTCATCGGTGTCAGACGACAAATCCAGCGAAACCTCTGCATTGCTCTCGTCTGCCAAGTCCACTTCCAGTACATCCTCTTGTACGTCAAGAATCGGCTTTGTAGAAACATCGGCCATTTCAGGCTCCGGCTCAATATCATCTATAGAGACATCAAGTAGCGAGTCTTCCCTATCTGCTTGGATTGCCTTAATTTCAAGAATTGCATTTTTTTCGGAATTTGAAACTGACTCGCACTGTTCATGCTGGACAGGAAGTTCTTTTGGCACCGCATCCTGAGGCTTTGCCGGTTCTCTTTGTGATGGCTCATTCTCGGGTTCGGATGCTTTGACTTCATCACCCGGCAAACCATACTTACCCATAATGTCTTGGAGGACGAGTGATGCAGCCGAAGGAATGATGTCCGTTTGTTCCTTGCCGTCTTTTGGCGCGGCTTTTGGACGTTTGATGAACTCGCACTCGTCATCCCACTTAGAATCAGGCAAGAATGGAATGTTGAGGTATACGATGCCAGTCGCCAAAATAATCAAAACAAGAGAAGCAATCCAAGATACCACATGGAGAAGAATTGCAAACGCATAAAGCACGATAGCAACACTGCGGGCCGTGCGGCAGTTCGCCTTGATTTTCTCTTCGTTTTGAATCATCAGCTCGATAGGGGCTTTCTTTTGCTTGGCATCCTCATATAAGGTGTAGTATTTCTTACCGTTTACCTTGTATTGACAGACTGACACGTTCAGTGACCCATCCCCACATGCGGCCAGAGCAGTCTTGAAATTCTTTGCCTGGCGGCGCGAAATATGAATAGCCGGATAGTCCTTGCAGCCGAGTACATCTACCTTCAAGGCTGTGTTGCCGGAATCCGTGACGACAATTTCCAGCGCACCGGCCGCTTGAACCTTGTTATGACGGCGGTAGGTCTTTCCCATTGCAGTAATATCGGTCAAAGAGCGCCTGCCGTTCGTCACCTTGAAGCTGAACAACGAACAAATAAGGCACAGTAGAATCACCATCGGCAGACTCACACTTCATCGCCCTCCACTTCTGAACCATTTTCATCCGCCGAATCCGGTGCTTTCGAAGGCTTCGGAGCCTTACCGCCTTTAACGACCCTGATAACTTTGACATTGGGAGCCTCTTTCCTCGTCTCAGCCTTTGTCTCAACTTTTGCCTCGACCTGTGATTCAGCCTCAGACTGTGCCTCAACACGTGTCTGCGTCTGAGCCTGTACTTTCTTGCGTTCGATACTTACCAGATTGTCCTGTGTTAGAGCTTCCCCAGGTCCCGCGCAAAATAGCATAAGTGTCTTATCTTCTTGGTCTTCGATGTAGGCTTCTACATACTCTCGCGATGAAACGGTTGTGTATCGTTCAGTCATTTCTGAAAGCCACATCTCAATCATACTGTTTAGGTCGCTTCGTGTTAGCGTTACTGTTCTGGAGAGAAGTTCAACGCCGAGCGTGTTGGTTGGAACGAAGTAGTTGCATGCGTACACCTGTTCGAGATTCGCAAGAGTCATCAGCTTATCCGTTATAGTGCTTCTGCTTGCGTTCTCGACTACCTTGCCGTATTTGTTGCCTGTGATGATTTTGGGAATCATGGCGCAAGTCTTTCCAATGATGACGCTTTTGGGTACAGACGCACACACTTCAGCAAAATCATCATTGGCTTTTGCTGCGTCACTGCTCTCAAAGAGCCTGGATATAGCTGCGACTCTGCGGCGCTCATAGGAGATAATCCAACGCATCAACCTGTCCAGCGTGCAGTAAACGTAGAAGATTCCTTTGCAGTTTACTATCACTCCTACCAGACGGCTCATGCCAGTTGTGTATTCCTCGCCAACTGTCTGTTCAGCCTTGATGGTTGCAGAGAGTTCGTCAGAGAGAAACAGCAGGCCTTTATCATAGAAGTAGTCGTCCATGAATCTTGCGTAGTCATCCGCATCTGCATTCAGAACATTTTCAAGACGGATATGTTCTTCCTTTGCGAGTTTGATGCCTGCCGCTCGACACATGCAGCTTACTACTTCCATACGGTTCAGCCGCCTGCCGTTTTCACCCTTGAGTCTTCGCTTCATAGTAGCTCGCTTTTGCCCATCCAGCGCATCACGAGCCGTGGAGCGAATGTACTTTACCCCGTCTGGCGTTATACGCAGATGGTTAGATTCATCCTTGCGAAATACCTCTACATAGCCGTGCTTGACTGCATTTCGTACTGTCAGCGTAACGCTCTGATACGGCATATCCGACAGCGCAATCACAAGCTGCCTGCGCTGAATGGAATCCACACTGTAGAGATAACACAGAAGCCTTTGCTCGTTTGTCATTTTGTCACCTACTATTTGTATATAAGAAACGCTATGCCGTACCACCTGATACGCCGAAAGTCTATTACTGCGCCAAAAAACAATGAAAGGATACAACAATTTAAGGGGCATAAAAACAGCATCCTGAAAATGTTGTATTTTGCAGTCCCCAAAATTGTTGTATCCGAGCTACGCTTCAATCCATCTTGTGATGTCTGATTTTTCGCACAAAATTACATCCAGATAGGGGCCTTCTGAATCCTCTATGGCGGTATAGACGAAGCTCATTTGCTGCCAACCGTCGCCGTGCTTCAATACACGGCTGATAGCATTGGTGATAGCTCCTGTATAGACGTTATTATTGTCTATCGGCATCTTACCGCCTGGTCGGATACCTCTGCGAAATACCAGATACACAAGTCCTGATGGCACGTTGATAGGCCCATTCTTTGAGATGTATTCTGTCACAGCTGCTTCGGTAATAATGTCGAATTCTGCATCCAAATAATACTGTCCGGTGTCGTCTTTTTCTTTTGCTTTGCGGCTGTACCACTCATAGTGAAATGGTGGCAAAAACGACTTATAGCGTACCGCCAGGAGCGCATGTTTTGGTGCTGATACTGAACAGAAATCATCTGGAATAGTGCCCATTCCAGCATCTTTTTTATACGGAACAGGCTTTTCTCGGCCTTGGAAAGATGCTAAAATCGAGCGTTCGGATTTCAAAAGTTCGATTGAAACACTATTCAGGATAGATGCTGAAATCTTGCTGAGTGGCATATCATCTTGGATTTGGCTCATCATAGCCGAAGCGTTTTGGACGTGTTTCTTTACATACCCTGCCGTATCATGGTAAAGAACCGGCTTCTCAGATGGTGAATCGGAACGGTTGGAAGCAGGTTTTTCGTCCGGCTTGTTTTCTTCGATGTATCGTTTGTAATCAATCAACGATGGGAACGCCATCCCAAACCTCCTCGTCAGGAACCTGCTCGGTCACATCGAGGTTGTAATCGTCGTCAACCGTGCAGAAAAAGCGGATGCCGCAGCCATCCAACAGCTCACGCTTTGCGCCAGGGCGCAGAATAGCGATACGAGAGGTAACGGACATCATATCTTCGCGAATACCGGCGTTGCGAATCATATCAGCCGTAATGAGCTCCTTGCCTTTTTCAAACTCACAGACATAATAGACGCTGCTATCAAAGCAAAAGCTCAGCAACCAAGGGCTGGTGGCGGGAATCGAAAAACGACGGCTCTCCGGCAAAAACTCGCAAGCAACACGGAATGCACGGCAACGCTTACGATACAGGCTCGTCATAGTAATGTAATCGGCTTTGGCAAGGCCGTCATTGGTAGCATAGCAGGCCGGACGGCGGTTTGAACCTTTGCGGCAAGCGTTGTAGATGATTTCGCGAGCCTTGTTGGGTGTAATTTCGTACCGACGTGTCAGATATTCTTCCATCAGCGTATTAGGGATAACCGGAATGGAATCGAGCAGTTCGCGGATGTCAGTGTTGTGAATCTCAGACATAAGAATGTCTCCTTTCAGTATTGGCAAAATGTGTATTTGTCATATTTTGCGTTTGGTTGAGTGCTATCTTACACATAGCAGCGTTCAAATGCAGCGCTTTTAGAAATGTGCAATTTGAGGTTTGACAAAAAGAAAAAGCACTTTTGAGATACACAAAAGCAGCACGTTTTATTTGTACCGGGCCATTGCATATCTCAAAAGTGCTGTTTTCAGTTGGTATTGGTGATGTATCGTTATATTTTGCAGTTCAGAATGTCACATTCAGCAAATCCTCGTCATTGCTATTAGAGTCAGACCCCCCTTTGGCGTTTTCAGCAGCCAGGCGTTCCTGTTCTTCTCTGTGCTGCTTCTCTTTGAGGGCTTTCTCTTGCAAATAGAAGCTCTTTGCATCTGTCGTGATTTCCTGCTTTTCATAAGGTGCGGCAACAAAGTCAACGAACAGCTTGGCGGAAGCGGCACAGACCAGACCTTGACCACGTTGCAGGTTGGAGACATTTTCCATCTCCGCATCAGTCAACTGAATGGCCGACTGCAATGCCTGCGCTTCAGACGGGATAAGGTGCATGATGATTTTGGTGTCAGCGTTACCGATGATTGCCTTACCATACTTGCCGCCTTTATACTCGTAGAACTGAGAGATGTCCTGCGTCATAGCGAAAGCCGAACCACCGTAAGCACGAATCGTACGGAAAATTTCTACAACGTCCTCTGCTGCCATTTCGTTCGAGTCGGTGCCAATCAGCTTCCAGCACTCGTCGATAAATACGGCCTTGCGCTTCGTACGGTCCTCTTTAATTTTGGTCCAGACAAAGTCAAGAACAACAAACATCGACATTGTAAGGATTGCGCCTTTCATGCCATTGAAGTCAAACACGATGTATTTTGCTTTCAGGTCAACATTCGTGGGACGGTTGTAGCATGCCATAGAACCTGTAATCAGCGGGTTCAGGATATTGCAGATGCGATGGAGTTCAGGAACATTCTGCATCTCTTTTTGGAGG
>OIDV01000627.1_pt1 | contig 12542 bp, 10 predicted proteins | sample 1581661 | NCBI WGS metagenome assembly OIDV01 (sample SAMEA3882516, study PRJEB24775) | human gut metagenome | biome: human-associated habitat; feature: intestine environment; material: feces | place: Netherlands | collected 2009/2010
CGCACAAACGCCGGTCGTACCCATGCCCATCATCTCAGGGTCCGAGGTGGCTTTTTCATACACGGCGCGGTTGGTAATATCAAACCCACGCATGATAAAGCTTTTCTCGCCGCCCGGCTGCAGGGAGCGCATCTGACGGGCAAAATACTGCTGCATCGTATCGGTGGCAATGTGCGCGGCGATACGCCCGCCATTGACGCCACCCATACCATCGCAGACAATGCCCCAGGCGGTACCGCCCGGCAGCTGCTGCGCGCAGTAGTTATCCTGGTTTTCCTGGCGGCAGCTGCCAATATCTGTTAGGGCTGCAATTTTCATTGTGCGTTGGTCCTTTCGCTCGTCGTTTGCCGTGTTGCCTGTTCGGCCTGCTTGGCATCTTCGCGCCGGAGCTGGCCGCAGGCAGCACTGATATCGGTACCAAGGCGGCGGCGGATGGTGGCATTTACACCCAAATCTTCCAGCATTTTCTGGAACCGGCGCACATTGGCTTCATCCGTTGCCGAGTAAGGGCTGCCATCGACCGGGTTAATGGGAATCAGGTTGACATGGGCCCCCATGCCACGGATCAGATCGGCCAGTTTTTTTGCCATTTGGGGCGAATCATTGACACCATTGACCATGGAATATTCAAAGCTGATGCGCCGCCCGGTCGTTTTCTGGTAGCGGCGGCAGGCCGGGATCAGCTTTTCCAGCGGGAACGCATCGTTAACCGGCATCATGGAGCTGCGGGTCACATTGTCCGGCGCGTGCAGGGATACCGAAAGGGTCAGCTGCAATTTGCGCTCTGCCAGCTTATCAATTCCCGGCACAAGGCCGCAGGTGGAAAGGCTGATGTTGCGCATCCCGATATTGACGCCTTCCGGGCAGGAGATAATGTCCAGAAAGTCCATCACGTTATCAAAATTGTGCAGCGGCTCACCAATGCCCATCAGGACGATATGGGAAACGCGCTCCCCGGTATCCTTTTGTGCGGTATAAATTTCCGCAGCAATCTCGCCGGAGGTCAAGTCCCGCACGCGGCCCGCCTGGGTGGAGGCGCAAAAGCGGCACCCCATAGCGCAGCCCACCTGTGTGGATACACATACAGTGTTGCCGTAATGGTAGCGCATCAAAACCGTTTCAATGCAGTTGCCGTCCGCAAGCTGAAGCAGATATTTGACCGTACCGTCTTTGGACTGCTGGCGGCGGCGGATGGTGGGCACAGCCAGGGTGCAGTTTTGTGCAAATTGGGCAAGCAGGGCTTTGGGTTGATCTGTCATGGCAGAAAAATCCGTAGCCTGCTTTTGGTGGATCCACTTAAAAATCTGCTTGGCGCGGAAAGCTGGCTGGCCGATGGATTTAATGTAATCCGTCAGCTCGGGCAGCGTCAGGTCCGTCAGACAGTTTTTTTTGGTTTCTGCCTGGGGTTCGTTCTGTGGCTGCATATGTGCTTGCTGCATGCGGTGCTTTCCCTCCAATTATTATATACCTTTTCTCTAATTTTTGAATAGACGATTTGTGTATTTTGCGTCAGCAGTTCTTTTGGCGCTCCAAAATAGCGGCAAAAAAACCGTCTGTGGATGTTTCGTGCGGCAGAAACAGTGTGCCGTACTCCCCCACCCGCATACCGGACAGTATGATTTGTGGCGCTATAACGGAAAAATCTTGATTGTCTTGCAGGAACTGGCGTACTTGGGCTTCATTTTCGTGATGATTCACCGTACAGGTAGAATACACCAAACGGCCGTTCGGGGCAAGATATTTTGCGCCGTTTTGCAGGATTTTTTGCTGTGTTAATAGTAAATTTTCAATCCCATCCAGCGTTTTTTCCCGGATGTCCGGCTTTTTGCCGATGACACCAAGGCCGGAACAGGGCACATCGCATAACACGCGGTCAAAGCTGCCAAGGCCAAAGGCGGGGTTCAGGATAGTGGCATCCCCATGGTAAGGCTTGGCGCGCTCAATGCCGCAGCGGTCAAAGGCCTGCTTCAGCAGTTTGACGCGGCCTGTCATGGCTTCACCGCTGAACAGCTCACCGCGGTTCTGCATCTGCTCGGCAATCGTCAGGCTTTTGCCCCCAGGGGCGGCGCACAGGTCCAGCACCCGCATACCGGGGCGGGCATCACAGCACAAGGCAGCAAACTGGCTGGCTAACCCCTGCACATGGAATTGCCCGGCGTGGAATGCTTTGGATGCAGCGGGATTACCGTTGAACATAACCAGCAGACAGTGCGGCCATGGGCCAGCCGTTACGGTGTGACCTTCCTGTTGCAATGTCTGCGTCAGGGCTTCATCGGTCGTGCGCAGCGGGTTGACCCGGATGGTGGTGGGGCGGCGCTGATAAAACGCAGCAGCCATTGCCTCGGCATCCTGCGGATACTGTGCTGCAAACAACGCGGCAATCGGCTGAGAGAGACAGTAATAGGTGCGCAGCCGTTCTTCCAGATCCGGCCAATGTTCCGGCTTGGGGTCCAATGCGGCCGTGCGGCGCAGCATGGCGTTGACCATACCCGCAGCACTGGTTTTGCCAAATGCTTTGGCTAGCTTGACCGATTCATTGACAGCCGCAGGCAGCGGAACATCCATAAACTTGGCCTGTGCCAGCCCGGCGCGCAGAATGGCCCGCACAGGGGCATCCAGCTTTTCCAGCGGGCGCTTGGAAAACTGTGCCAGCATCCAGTCCAGCAGGCTGCGGCGCTCCAGCACGGTATAAAAAATACCGGAAGCAAAAGCTGCATCCCGCGGGGAAAGCGGCGGCTTGCAGGCTTTCAGCTCAGAATCCAGCACAAGGTTTGCATAGCCGTTTTGCTCCTGCCGCATAAGGGCCTTGACGGCCAGGTAACGCGCGGTCACAGGCTGTCCCCCGCTTTCAGGCGGCGGCCGGCAGCCCATGCGGTACCCGCCATCGACTTGCTGCCTTCCGGCGTGACGGAATCCAACACGATTGAGCCATCCTGGCAGGCAATGGTCAACGGCTTAACCGCCAATACAGAACCCGGCGCAGCATTGGCGGGATTTTCAGAAAGCTTGCTGGCGGTGACTTTGATTTTTTTGCCATCGTGCATAAAGAACGCCATTGGCCATGGGTTCATACCGCGCACCCAGTTGTGGATGTGGGCAGCAGGCTGGGTAAAATCGAACTGTGCCATCTCTTTGGTCAGGGACGGCGCCTTGGTGGCGAGAGATTCTTCTTGCTTTTTTGGGGTCAGCTTCCCTGCTTCGATTTTGGGCAGGACCTCAACCAGCGTTTTGGCACCAATCGCGCTTACGCGGTCAAACAGCTCGCCGCTGGTCATGTCCGGGTCAATCGCAACCGGCTGCACATACAAAATATCGCCGGTATCCAACCCTTCGTCCAACTGCATAATAGTCACGCCGGTTTCGGCATCGCCGTTCAGCACGGCCCACTGGATGGGGGCGGAACCACGGTATTTGGGTAACAGCGAAACATGCAGGTTGATGCAGCCATATTTGGCCACATGCAAAAGCTGCGGCGGAATAATGCAGCCGTAAGCAACAACGACAATAATATCGGGTGCCAGGCTTTTGATCAGCTCATCCGAGCTGCCATCGCGCAGGGTACGCGGCTGATAAACAGGGATGCCGTTGGCCACAGCCGTCTGTTTGACCGGCGGGGCGGTCAAAATCTGTTTGCGGCCAACTGGCTTATCTGCGCGGGTAAACACAGCGCAGATATCGTGCCCGGCGGCAATCAGAGCGTTCAGACTTTCGGCAGCAATATCAGGGGTGCCCATAAAGAGGATACGCATAGAAGTTATTCCTTTTCTTATCGTAAGCGTATGGGAAAATTGATGTACAAAGCGGGATCAATCCTCCGCATCTTCCGGGTAGTCATCCTCATAAAAATGGGTGGCACGGTCCATGATGGTAACGCCGTTTAGGTGGTCGTTCTCGTGCTGGATGCAGCGGGCCAGCATGTTTTCGGCTTCCAGTTCAAACCAGTTGCCGTTGCGGTCCTGTGCCTTGACCTTGACCTTTTTGGAGCGGGTAATGGCGCCGTTGTGGCCAGGAAAAGACAGGCAGCCTTCATACAGTTCAGCGGTTTCGTCGCTCAGGTATTCGATTTCGGGGTTGATGAATTCAATAAAAGTATCTTTGTAATCGGCGGGGGCATCTTCCGGGCGGTTGCGGTCATCTAGGCAGATGAAAATGCGGCGCATCATGCCAACCTGGGGGCCAGCAAGGCCAAGACCGTCAGCATCCACCAGGGTATCCTGCATATCATCCAGCAGAGTGGCAAGGCGGTCATCAAATTTGGTAACGGGGCGGCAGACCTTTTTCAGGATGGGGTCACCATCTTTTACGATTGTACGAAGAGCCATAATAAAAATCCTCCTTAAAATTCAATCGCCGTCGGAATTAAAGTCCAAAGCGATCCCGGCTTTTGCGGGCAGCTTTTCGGCGGCGTAAGCATCCAATGCGGCGTGCATCAGGGTACGGAACCCCGCATCGTTGCGGCATTTCAATGTTAGTTTATAGCGGTATTTCCCGCTGATCATGGCAATGTTCATGGGGGTGGGGCCAAGCACACGCAGCGGCTGGCCGGGGTGTGCAGCGAACTGCTGCCCCAAAATAGCGGCAAAACGCCGCGCAGCCTGAAATACTTCCATCTCCTGCGCACCGGAAAAACTGACCACGCAGAATGAGCAAAACGGCGGATAGAGCGAGAACTTGCGGAACATGATCTCCTGCTGGTAAAACGCGGGGTAATCCTGCGCTGCGGCCAACTGGAGCACAGGGTGATCCGGCACGGCGGTTTGAATCAACGCCCGACCCGGCAGTTCCGCCCGGCCGCCGCGGCCAACGACCTGAGTGATCAGGCTGAACACATTCTCATAGGAGCGGAACCCCTGCCCAAAAAGCAGGGAGTCGATGCCCAGCACACCAACCAGGGTGACATTGCCGAAATCCAAGCCCTTGGCAACCATCTGGGTGCCAAGCAGAATATCATACTCCTGCTTGGCAAAACGGGCCAACATTTTTTCGTGGGCGTTTTTTTGCATGGTCGAATCCTGATCCATGCGCAGGATCCGCGTACCGGGCAAAAGTTCGGCCAGCTCCTCCTCCACTTTCTGGGTACCAAAACCGCTGTACACGATTTTGCCGCCGCATTCCGGGCAAAGCCCTGGTACAGGGCTGACCCGGTGCCCACAGTAATGGCAAAGCAGCGCGTGCTGCGCTTTATGATAAACCAGCGGCACGGAACAGTTGGGGCACTTCAGCACATGGCCGCAGGTGCCGCACATGCCAACGGTCTGGTAGCCGCGGCGGTTCAGCAACAAAATGCTCTGTTCCCCGCGCTGCAGATTGGCAGCGAGTTCCTGTACCATCCGCTGGCTGACTTCCCGCGGGTTCCCGGCGGCAAGTTCGGCGCGCATATCAATAAAATCAACCGTTGGCAGCGGGCGACCACCATAACGGTGGGTCAGCGTAACAAGCCGCATCCGGCTGCTTATGGCGGCGTGATAGGTTTCGGTGCGCGGCGTAGCGGAGGAAAACAGCAGCAGCGAATGCTCCATCATGGCGCGCTTTTTGGCAACGTCATGGGCGGAATAGCGTGGGGCGGATTCGCTTTGGTAGGTGTGTTCCTGTTCCTCATCTAAAATGATCAGCCCAATGTTTTGCAGCGGAGAAAAGATAGCGCTGCGGGTGCCGATCACGATATCGGCATCGCCATTTTGGATCATCCGCCATTGCAGCAGGCGCTCGGTGTTATTCAACGCGGAGTGCTGCACCGCAAGGCGGCTGCCGAACATGGATTTCAGGCGGCGTGTCATCTGCGGGGTCAGGCTGATTTCCGGCACAAGTACCAGAGCCCGCCTGCCCTGCGCCAATGTCTTTTCAATCAGCTTTAAGAATACGGCGGTTTTGCCGCTGCCGGTAACGCCGTGCAGCAATGCCGCACGGGTCTGTCCGCTCAGCAAATCCTGTTCCAACTGGTCGTAAGCGGTTTGCTGCTCCGGCGATAGTTCCAGCGGCTGTGGGTCAAAGGGGATATCAGCAAATAAATCCAGCGATTTATCCCGTTGTTCGGCTTTCAGAATGCCTTTCTGGCATAACCCGTTTAAAGTGGAGGAAGATATCCCCTGCGCTTCCAAAGCGGATTTGGTGCAAGGCCCTGCGCGCAGCGCTTCCACGGCCTGAATCTGGCGTGCGCCGGGTTTTGGTTTCTCCGGCAACCCACCAACCAGAGTGTAAACGGTTTCCAGCGTGCGGGTTAGGCGGCTTTTTAATACGGGCTTTCCGTTTTCCATGCCGGGCTGGTACTGCGCGCCATACGGAATGACCGCCTTGACTGCCTCGTACCAGGTGCAGAAATAACGATCTTTCAAAAAATGCACGAGCTCCAACAGGTCCGGGGTCAAGCGGGCTTTTTCCGGCGCGGCGGCCAGCAGGCTTTTTAAACGTGGATCGGGGGCTTCTTCCGTTCCTACTTCCAGAACAACAGCCATCCGTGGGTGATTGCCACGCCCAAACGGCACCAACACAATGCTGCCGGGCCAGAGGGATTCCGAAAAATCTGGCGGAACCAGATAGGAATACAGCTTGTCAAAATGGATGGTGGCGTCGTTTACCGCCACTTTTGCAATGCAGGGCAAACACGCACCTCCTGTTTTGGCGTTTGGGGCAGCGGATTATTCAGCATCGGGCTCGGCAATGCGCTTTTGGATGATGGAATAAATCTCTTCGGCGCAGGTGTCGACAACATCGTTGACCACATGCTCGTCATAATCAGCCGAACGGGCAATCTCAGTTTCGGCACGGCGCAGGCGCTTCTGAATGACTTTCTCCGCTTCGGTTCCACGGTAACGCAGGCGGCGTTCCAGCTCTTTCATATCCGGCGGCATGACAAAAATGGTGGTGGAACCGGGGTACATCCGCTTGATGTTGCTGGCACCTTCCACTTCGATCACCAGAATAACCGGAATCTGCTGCTCCATATGGCGCTCAACTTCGGAACGCAGGGTGCCGTAATAGTTTTCGCAATAGCAGGTGTGCTCAACAATATTGCCTTCTGCCAGAGCGGTTTCAAACTGCTCTTTGGTCAAAAAATGGTAGTTTTTACCGTTCACTTCCCCTTCGCGCATGGTGCGAGTGGTGGCGGAAACGGTCTTTTCGATTTCTGGGTGGCTGCCCAGCAACTTTGCCACAACGGTATCCTTGCCGGTGCCGGAAGGCCCGGAGACAACAAACAAATATTTTTCGCCTTTCATGCAAAATCCCCCTAACATGTTTAATACAGGCGGTTACACGGTTGGTTTATCCTGTTCTTTTTCAAAACGTCCTAAAACTTCCTCCGGCTCGAAAGCCGAAAGCACCACATGGTCAGAATCCGTAATGATCACCGCGCGGGTGCGGCGGCCATAGGTTGCATCAATGGCCGCACCTTTGTCGCGCGCATCCTGCACAATACGCTTGATGGGTGCAGAATCCGGGCTGACAACAGCGATCACACGGTCCGCGTTGACCATGTTGCCAAAGCCGATGTTGATAAGCTTCATGGCCGGGCCTCACTCAATGTTTTGAATCTGCTCGCGAATTTTTTCAATCTCAGATTTCAGCTCAACCACAAGGCGGGTGATGTTGATATCCTGGCACTTGGAACCGATGGTGTTGGATTCGCGGTTCAGTTCCTGCGTCAAAAAGTCCAGCTTGCGGCCAACCGGCTCGTCCAGCTCCAGAATAGAGCGGTACTGGGCCACATGGCTATGCAGACGGACAGTCTCTTCGTCGATGGCAGTTTTATCGGCAAAGATAGCAGCTTCTGTCACGATGCGGGCATCGTCAATGTTGCGGTCTTCCAGCAGCTCTTTCAGGCGGGTGTACAGCCGTTCGGTATATGCCTGCACACGCCCGGCGCTGTTCTGCTCGATTTGGGCAACCAGCGTTTCAACCGCTGCCAAGCGGTTCAGCACATCGGTGCGCAGCTTTTCGCCTTCCACCGCACGCATGGAAACAAACGCGGCAACCGCCTGCTGGGCAACCTGCTCCACATCAGCCCATAGGGTATCCGGGTCTGCGGGCGCAGCGGTCTGGGTCAACACATCTGGAAAACGGCAGATGGTGCTGACGGTGACATCGTTTTTCAGGTCCAGCTTTTCCGACATTGCCTGCATGGCGGTCTGGTAGCTTTTGGCTAACTGCCAGTTGACCTGAACAACGGTATCTGCCGCCGCAACATTCTGAATGCTCAGGTTCAGCTCAACCTTGCCGCGGCTAACCTTGGCAGCCACCAGCTTTTTGAGCTTATCTTCCAAAAATGAGCAGGTTCGGGGCACACGGGACGAATATTCAAAAAAGCGGGAGTTGACGCTGCGCAGTTCCACAACGATATCGCGCCCGTTCAAAACCTGCTCCGCGCGGCCATAACCGGTCATACTAAGTACCATATTCCTACACCTCGTTATCAAAGCATTACAAGGCAGCGCTTGCCGTAACCTGCAATCAGGAGCGCCCCAAAGGCAGCAAACGCCAATACATATTTACTATTTATTTTACTATTGTTGGCCGCTGTTTGCAAGGCAATGCGCAGGAAAAGCGGCAGTTTTTTCATTTTTGTAACCCCTTTGATAGAATCAATCAAGGTAAAATAAAAAGGCCTGTACAGCTTTGATGGCAGTACAGGCTTGAATGAATCTGAAAAAATCAGGATAAATACGATTTACAGCTTAGCAACAGCGGCTTTCAGTGCTTCCACGCGGTCGGTGTTCTCCCACTTCACGCCCAGCTCCTCGCGACCCATGTGGCCGTAAGCAGCCAGCTGGCGGTAGATGGGCCGGCGCAGATCCAGGTCACGGATGATGGCTGCCGGGGTCAGATCAAATACTTTGCGCACAGCGGCTTCCAGTTTGTCGTGCTCGATGGTGCCGGTACCAAAGGTATCAACCATGATGGAAACGGGCTCGGCAACGCCGATAGCGTAAGCCAGCTCAACTTCGCACTTATCGGCCAGGCCGGCAGCGACAACGTTCTTGGCAACCCAGCGGGCAGCATATGCGGCCGAGCGGTCAACCTTGCTGGGGTCCTTGCCAGAGAAAGCGCCGCCGCCGTGGCGAGCATAACCGCCGTAAGTATCAACGATGATCTTGCGGCCGGTCAGGCCGGTATCACCCTGCGGGCCGCCGACAACAAAACGACCGGTGGGGTTGATGTAATACTTGGTGTTCTCATCCAGCAGTTTGGCGGGGATGATGGCTTTGATGACATGCTCCATCACATCGGCATGCAGCTGTTCCTGACTGACGGAAGGGCTGTGCTGGCTGGAAATAACAACAGCATCCACGCGCACGGGTTTGCCGTTATCGTATTCGACAGTAACCTGGCTCTTGCCATCAGGGCGCAGATAATCCATCATGCCATTCTTACGCACTTCGGTCAGGCGCTTGGCCAGCTTGTGGGCCAGGCTGATGGGCAGCGGCATCAGCTCGGGTGTCTCGTTGCAGGCGTAGCCGAACATCATGCCCTGGTCGCCCGCACCAGCCACATCGTCGTTGGTGCCCAGCGCAATGTCGGGGCTCTGGCCGTCGATGTTGGTGATGACGCCGCAGGTGTCGCAGTCAAAGCCGTACTTGGCACGGTCATAGCCGATGGAGCGGATGACCTCACGCGCCGTGCCGGGGATGTCCACGTAGCAGCTGGTCGTGATCTCGCCCATGATGTGGACAAGACCGGTGGAGCAGGTCGTCTCGCAGGCAACGCGGGCACCGGGGTCCTGCGCCAGGATGGCGTCGAGGATGGCATCGGAGATCTGGTCGCAGATTTTGTCGGGATGCCCCTCGGTGACGGATTCGGACGTGAAAAGAACTTTGGACATTGGGAAAAGCCTCCTAATAAATATTCGGCAGAAACGCAACCGTGGAAACAAAAAGCGCGCAGCCGGAAAGACTGCGCGCGAAAACGCTTATCTTTCGGTTTCCCGCAGGACTTGGCACCTTGCGCATACGCGCAGGTTGTCGGGCTTCATCGGGCCTGTTCCCTCAGCCGCTCTTGATAAGTTGCTATTCTGTTGTTGTGAAGTCAGTGTACCACAGGTTTTTGGCAAAGTCAACGATATTTCGTTGTGCAGTTCAGACGGTTTGCACAAAAACGGGGCAGATGCGGCAGCGTGTGTGGTTTTGGAGGAGAGCCTTCCCCATCGGGGGAAAGTGGCCGAGGCCCCGCCTGAGGCCGGATGAAGGCAAAGCTCTCCTTGCCGCCCATAGACGAGTGGTTGCGTCAACCCGGCCCTCATCAGTCACCTTCGGTGACAGCTTCCCCCTGCGCGGGGGAAGCCTTTCTCACTTTCTCCCGTGCAGCACGCCGGACAGCGGCTTGTAAATCAGGAAGCAGAGCGCCGCGTCCAGCAGACCTTTAAACAAGGTAAACGGGAAGTTGAAGGTGATCAGGCAGGTCAGCAGGCCGTCCACGCTGGGGTTGATGGCCTGGTACATACCGATGATGGCCTCGAGCGGCAGATGATACAAAACTACATAGGCCGGGTAGACGATGAAGTAGTTGTACGGCACGGACACAACGGCCATGATCAGTGCGCCCAGCCCTGCACCGATGAGTGCGCTGCGGCGGGTCTTGCTGCGCTTGTACACAAAGCCGGCGACGCCCACAAACAACGCACCCATGACGAAATTGAACAGTTCACCCACCGCAGCAGTGCTGGTGCTGGGCAGCTTGATGAGATTTTTGATCAGGCACACGGCGATGCCGGACACCGGCCCGTAGGCGTAGGCGGCCAGCAGCGCGGGCAGCTCGGACACGTCCAGCTTGACGAAGGACGGCATGATGGGGATCGGAAACTCCATGTACATAAGTACGGCGGCGACAGCGCCGAGCATGGCGGTGCCGGTGAGCTTGCGGATGTTGGTAGTCTTGTTTTGCATGAGAAGATGCCTCCCGTAAAAATTTGTGAAAGTCAGCTCACGAACCCGGGAGGCTCTGCCCTGCCCTTGCGAAAACAAAACGCCCTGCCGCAAAATATACGACAGGGCGCAAAAAAGCAAAGCAAACAGCTTTCCGTTTCTTTCATCCGGACTTTAACCGTCGGCCCCGGAATCACACCGGGTCAGCAGCCGCATTTGCAGCTGGTCGCGGGCTTGCGGGCCATGCCGCTCACCGCCGGTGGGGAATCACACCCCGCCCTGAAACAGACTTTCCGGGAAGTATTATAGCATAGATTTTACAAAATGCAAGGGGGTGTGGTATAATTAAGGAAATTCTTGCCCACCAACAATAGCCCACCGCGGAGCACCGTAGGGGCCGGACATGTCCGGCCCTGCACCTACCCGTAAACGCCCGCTAACGGGACCACCCTTATTTCATCCCAACCGAGGTACCCACCATGGAAGAACTCACCCACGATTTTCTCTCGTTTCTGCCCGCGGCGCTGCTGGCGCTGGCGGCTGCCGGTGCACCCGAGGTGTACAAGCTCGCCGCCCGGCGTTTTCTGGACCGTGCAAAAAGCCACATGGCATCGTGGCTTCACATCCTGCTGGACAGCTTTCTTACGCCGGTGGCGGGCCTTTTTCGGGTACTGCTGGGCGCAGCTGCCGTCAAGTCGCTGCCGTTTGAGCTGGTGCGCGACGCCGTTTTTTTGCAATACCTGAATCTGGCTGCCGACCTGCTGGTCATCTTCTATATCGCGCTTGGCTGCTGGCGTGCGGCCCCGGTCACCCGGCTTTTGCTGCGCAGCGCTCAGAACCATCTGGATTTAGAAACAAATCAGACGATGGGACACTTTTTTGAGAACATCTTTCATGCGCTGGTCGGTCTTTTTGCGGGTATCGCCATGCTGGACCGCCTCGGCGTGCCGGTCTCCGGCCTGCTGACCGGCGCGGGTGTCGCCGGACTGGCGGTCTCGCTGGCCGCGCAGTCCACACTGAACAGCCTGATTGCGGGCATCACGCTGGTGTTGGAGCGGCCCTTCGGCATCGGGGATTACATCGTGCTGGGCGACTGCGAGGGCACCGTCGAGGACATTTCCTTCCGCTCCACCCGCATCCGCAGCCCGGATAATGTCGCTATCACGATAGAAAATTCCAAAATCACAGCGGAGTACATCCAAAACTATGACCGCCGCCAGAGCCGTCTGTGGAAGTTCACGATTGGTCTGACCTACGACACCCCGCGCGAAAAAATCGAACAGCTGACCGCCGATCTGACAGCCATGCTGCAAGCCCAGCCCGACGTGCAGCCCGACGGTGTGACGATTGCGCTGGATAAATTCAACGACTACAGCATTGATCTGGCGTGCCGGGTGTACATCACCAAAGTCAATCTGCGGGATTTTATGCAGGTAAAAAACACGCTGAATCTGCACATTTTGGATTTGATGCAGGAGGAAGGCTGCGAGTTTGCCTTCCCGACGACGACGGTGGATTTGCCGGAGAGGAAGTGAGGCTGTGGGCGGAAACGACAGCAAAGGTTTCCCCATCGGGGGAATCAGTCGCCGCAGGCGACTGATGAGGGCTAAGGCAATACCGCATAATTCTAAGTACCGATACGGCGAGCGAGGTGCGGCAGCTGCTAAGCCAAAAGCGCAGATAATACTT
>OIDV01000630.1_pt1 | contig 12503 bp, 7 predicted proteins | sample 1581661 | NCBI WGS metagenome assembly OIDV01 (sample SAMEA3882516, study PRJEB24775) | human gut metagenome | biome: human-associated habitat; feature: intestine environment; material: feces | place: Netherlands | collected 2009/2010
TTGCGGTATTAAAAAAATACAATTTGAGATTTGCTGATTAGTTGGAACAGTGCCTGCACAGTTACAAAAACATTTGCAGCGAATTTCACCATCAGAAAAGTCCATTTCAAAATTACATGATTCTAAGTCATAATTGACTCAAGTCAGAAATTCTGTCATCTCTTTTTGAACCTCTTTGTCTGCTGTCATGGGAAGAATGAGGTAAACAATTTTCATTAATGATGATGTCAATATCTGCTTTTCTAAATTTGCAGTTCAATTTTATATCTGTTTGGATGCGTCCATCGTCATCATACGATTTGAAACTTCTTTTACTAGCAGAATTAGTTAAAAATTGTACTTCATCATAATCTTTTAAAGAAGTGATTACATCAACAATATCTTTAACTACAGATTCATGAAAGAATTCTCTTCCGTACATATAATGTTACTTCCTTTGGTATAGTAACTATTAATATGTTTCTAAAAAGAAAGCGCATTTTAAATCCATTTTAAAATTTATCTTAAAATACTATTAAGAAGAATTTTAAATTGCTCATCAGTCATTACAACCGGTACAGTATTTTCATTTTTAAGTTTCACTTTATGATCACTTACCACTATAAACGGACTAGTTCTTTCAACTTGTTTAAACATTCTTTCTAATCTATCCAATCTTTTTTCAATATCATCCAATTTAGAATTTGATATTGAATTAGATTGGACAGTTTCAGGAATATCTAATCCAAGACGTGTCCGTTCATCTTGATAAATTTTATCTAGATGAGCTTGAAACTTAGCATTATATTCAGCCGATTGTCTACAACTTTTCATAATATCTTTACCATTCATAATAAATTCTCCTCTTTAATTATCAAAAATTTTCACTAGATAATAGGTTCATAACCCCAGCCATTTTCACTCAAAAAATTTTCAACTGCTTTTGCAATTTCCGGTGAATAATTTTCTGCCATGATTGGATCAACTCCTTTTTAGAAGTAATATGCAGGAAAATCCCGACATTGTATATAATATACCACATTTATGAAAAAATGTCAATCTGTTTCGTGAATATGATGGGGCATTTTTTCTTGCAATTCCGGAAAAATCGAAACGCTTCGCCGCAAAATCCCATGTACATAGGCAATCAATGTTCCATAGTTGGTGAACGGAACGCCAGCTTTCGTCGCCAACTCTTTTCGATACTGAATCACACGTGGCTGCAACATACATCCGCCGCAGTGAACAATCAGCCGATACGGGGTTAAATCATCCGGAAACGTATTCCCAGAAGTCCATGTGAAATCCAGCGTTTTTCCTGTGTATGTTTGTATCCAGTTCGGCAGCTTGACCGTTCCGATGTCGTTGCACTGTCGGTGATGCGTGCAGCCCTCAGCAATCAAAATACGGTCGTGGTTCTGCAAACATTCCAGCGTAGCGGCGGCAGTCACTGCCTTTTGCAGTACATCGTGATAATGTGCATATAAGATAGAAAATGAAGTCAGGGCGATTTCTGGCGGAACAATCTGGTTGACCTGTTGAAATGCTTGACTATCTGTCACAACCAATTTTGGCGGCTGTTTTAATAGCGAAAGCGTTCGCTGCAACTGTTGTGGCTGAACAACCAAACAAATGGCTTCTTCATCTAAAATGGAGCGAATCGCCTGCACCTGCGGCAGAATCATCCGTCCCTTTGGAGCAGATTCATCAATCGGTGTCACCAGTAAAATGATGTCATCCTGCTGGACAAAATTTCTCAGCAGGGAACGGCTTGCTTTTGGTGCTTGTTTCTGATAGCAGGCAGCCATTTTTTCTTTGAGTTCCGAAATGTGAAATCCAGTTTTTGCACTGACTGCAATTGCTCCATCCGGCAGCTGTTCCGGCATGTGCAGGTCGCATTGATTGTAGACCTCCAAAAAGGGAATCTGTCGTTGCTGCAAATCTGCTTCCAATTTTGTTTCCAGTTCTGTCTTTCCAATGGTGCTGTTGATGACAATGACAGCCAAATCCGTGCGGTGCAAAATTTCTTTCGTCTTTTGCATCCGCAGGCTGCCCAAAGTTCCTTCATCATCTAGACCCGGCGTGTCAATGATGACAACAGTCCCCAGCGGAAGCAATTCCATTGCCTTGCGAACGGGGTCAGTCGTTGTTCCTTGAATTTCTGACACAATCGACATGGTTTGATTGGTAATGGCATTCACTAAGCTGGATTTTCCAGCATTTCTTCTGCCGAAAAAGGCAATGTGAATGCGGTCAGCACTGGGTGTTTGCTGTAAACCTGCTTCCATGGAGCATCCTCCTTATAATAATGAACGTCGCATCAACATGGCATCTACAACGGTGATTTGTTGGTCATCGTTCCAGTCGGCACGATTGCCCTGTTCTGTGGTGAGCGATTCCAACCGTAGCAAATACCGATTCAGTAGAACCAAATCTGAAACCGTGGCAGTTCCATCACCGTCCAAATCGCCCTTTGTGGAATCTGTTGCAGTATCCGGAACAAGCCAGTTTCCTGTTACAGAAATCATGCAAAGCATACGGATGGTGTCACCAAAATAAACATCTGTGCCATAGTCGGCAAGCGTGTCCCATAATGCCTGTTCCCAAGAAGATGCAGAATCTTCGCAGGCAGCAGCTACCAAGAACGGAGCAGTGAAACAGAGGTCGTCATAATCCTGTGTCGGCGTGCCATCCAGTTTATATCCAGCAACGATATTCTTCGGGTCACCATCGGTTTCCGTCTGAATCCAGCTGTTCAGCTTGTGAATAACCGTCTTTACGGTATCATTTGCATCCTTTTCGGAAGGGTAGAGCAAATCCATTCCCAATCGCCACGGAGTCCGGCAGCTGTTATAGGCATATGTGCCATCTGTGACATCTTCCAAGAAATTTTCCGGAGCTGGAACAAATTTCCCCGCTGCATTTTTTACGATGAAATCCGGCAGCAGTCCCGTAGATTGTTCAGCGGTGATGCTTTCTATCACTGCACACGTTCCATCATATAATTTTCCCCAGCGTTCATCGCCAGTAACCGCTTCAAAGATTGGAAAATATTGCAAAATAAAGTCAGAAGAACGGGTTGCGGAATAATAAGAATCGCTCTGGTCACATTCATGCACCCAGTCGCCCAGCTGCAACAGCCAGTCATCTTGATTGACTTCATAGTCCATAATATCTTGAATCATGGCAAGAGCCGTTTCCCGATAAGGGGTTTCCTCGCTAGAGCCCCAACGCTGGTCGGCTAACAGCAGCGAATAGGCAATATCCAAATCGCCATCTGTTGCAGAGTCTGCATCTCCGCCTTGCATTGCTCCATCGGTTGCCCCATCAATCAGAGCAGAACCATTGTCGCATTGCTGCCAGGACATCAGATTTTCACCAATATCGCTGAGATGTGCCCGATAATAGCGGTACATTCCATCGAATGTATCTTTTGCCTGTGCATCATAGTCCGCCATGCAAACCGTAATCAGCATGCCGTAGCCGTGTGCTTCTGAAACAGTGACTGGAACAGAAACACCATCTCCAGCATAGCGATTTTCTTCATAGGAAACATAATACTGTGGCTTGCCAGAGGAAATATAAGTGTCCTCGGTCACATAAGATTTCTTCCATTGTTGATAAGTGTCTTGTAAGACTTGTTTCCGGTCAGCGTTAGCAGCCTGCACGGAAGTGAGCAGCGGACAGGCGGAAAGGGAAAATAATCCTGCCGAAAAAGCGGCGATCCATTTTTTTGCAGTGTTCATGGTGCATCTCCTTGTCTTTGAGGTGCAGTAGAATTAGAAGCGGAAATCTCGTTTTCCAGCAGCCATTTCTGCAATGTGTTCGGCTGCAATTGCCCGTACTTTTTCGTTTGGAATGTTCAGCAGTTCCTTTTGAATCAGGGCTTTTCCGATGGCACGAGTTTCCGGTTTTGCATAATCCTCCAAATATTCGTTTAATGTCATGAGGGCGTTCGGGTGGCAGCAGTTTTGAATCTGACCGCTCTTGCAGAGGGACATGAACCGGTCGCCGGTTCTGCCAGCCCGATAGCAGGCGGTGCAAAAGCTGGGGATGTATCCCAGTTCCATCAGCCAGCGGACAACTTCATCTAGAGTACGGCGGTCGCTGACATCAAATTGAGCAGAATTTTCGGATTCTGGTTCTGGCGTATCGTATCCGCCAACACTGGTACAGGATGCACCGCTGACTTGAGAAATACCCAGTTGCAACGCCCGTTCCCGAACCGCTTTTCCCTCTCTGGTTGACATAATCATACCCGTATATGGAACAGCAATCCGAATAACGGTGCAGATTTTTGCAAAGGTTTCATCGTCAATGCTGTTATCGAATGCATTCGGGTCAATATCATCTGCGTGCTTGATACGGGGAACACTGATGGTGTGCGGACCTACGCCATAAGTTGCCTCCAGATGTTCTGCATGCATCAGCAAGCCAGCAAGTTCATACGGATATGTTTGCAGCCCGAACAGAACGCCCAGCCCGACATCATCAATCCCACCCTGCATAGCTCTGTCCATGGCTTCGGTGTGGTAATCATAGTCATGTTTTGGCCCTGCCGGATGTAATTTTTCGTATTGTTCTTTGTGGTAGGTTTCTTGGAACAAGATGTATGTTCCAATGCCAGCATCATGCAATTTTCGATAATTTTCGATTGTAGTTGCAGCGATATTCACATTGACTCGGCGAATTGCTCCGTTTTTGTGCTGAATGTGGTAAACCGTGTCAATAGATTCCAGAATGTATTCAATAGGGTTGTGCAGGGGGTCTTCTCCAGCCTCCAGAGCCAGCCGTTTGTGTCCCATATCTTGCAACGCAATGACTTCTCGTTTGATTTCCTCTTGTGTCAGTTTTTTTCGGCAGATATGCTTGTTTTTGGCATGATACGGGCAGTAAACACAGCTGTTCACGCAGTAGTTGGAAAGATAGAGCGGAGCAAATAATACAATCCGCTTGCCATAGTAGTCCAGTTTAATGGCTTCTGCTAATTGGTAGAGTTCTTCCCAGACGGTTTCCGATGGACAGGCAAGCAAAACAGAGGCTTCCCGATGGGTCAACCCTTTTTGTAAGCGGGCTTTGGCTAAGATTTCCTGAATCAGTGGAAGATTGTTTTTGTTTTCCTGTGCATAAGCAAGCGTCTGCATCACTTCTTCGTGGCAGAGAAATTCTGCTGCTTTTGTGGAGTTTGGAAGATACATCGTTCTCTCGTCACCTTTTTTCCATAAAGTGCAGCCAAAAGCGGCTGTCTGATGTTATTATACCATGCAGCAGATGCTTTGTCAATGAATCGAATTCGCAATTGCTAATAAATGGAAATTAAAATCCAAGTTTGCATAAAAAGATATACAACTTTTGTGATGATTCACCTTGACATTTTGTATAAATTATGGTATCCTTATAGTAATATCATTCATATTCGATGTGAAAAACAGAAGGGATGGAAGAAAACATGAAGAAACAGGGAAAGAAAAACCGGATATTTGCCGGAATTGCCGCAGCGGTGATGGCAGTGAGTGCAACCGCAGTGGGAATGCAGTCCTATTCTGCCAATGCAGCAGATTTGGAACTGGACAACTATGCGAAGTTGCTGCAATATTCGCTGTATTTCTATGATGCAAATATGTGCGGCGACAAGGTAGGGGAAACTTCTGCATTCTCTTGGAGAGATAATTGCCACACCGGAGATGTCGCATTGGGCGGCTTCCACGATGCCGGCGATGCAATTAAATGCGGACAGACTGCCGGATTTACCGCTTCTACCTTGGGCTGGGCATATTATGAATACAAAGACCAGTTCCAGAAGACCGGAACGACTGCACACTTTAAGGTGATCAGCGATGAATTCAACGAATTCTTTAAGAGATGCACAACGCTATCTGGTGACACTGTAACATCGTTCATCTATGAAGTTGGCGAAGATGGATCAGACCATGCGAAATGGTGGGCTCCGGAACAGATGTGGGATCACGGCAGCAGTGAAACTTACTCGACCACCGATGGTGCAAGTGATATTGCCGCACAGTATGCTGCTTCTCTGGCACAGAGCTATTTGAACTTTGGCAACGAAGAAGATTTGAAGTATGCGGTTGCCTTGTATAACTTTGCGACCAAATATCGCACCATCACTTATGACCAGAATACATATGCTGGCGGTGCAAAGGATGTACAGGATGATATTTCCTGGGCAGCAGGCTGGCTGTATCTGGCAACTGGCGAAGAACCATATCTGACCGAAAACAGCAAGTATACACAAGTTAAAAACGACTGGACACAGGATTACTGCTATGCAAACTCTCAGTTGGGTGCAGCCATCATCAACGCTGAAATCACTGGAAACTGGAGTTTTGCAACCAACTACATCGGACAGAAAGTCAACGCAAACCAGAATCAGTTCTATGTCATGAACAGCTGGGGCAGTGCAAGATATGATGTTTTGATGCAGTACTGTGCGTTGGTCACTTCCAAATATGAACAGTCTGGCGTAGACTATACCGAATGGGCAAAAAAGCAGATGAACTATATTTTAGGTGACAACAATGCAAATGTTTGTCTGGTTGTTGGCTATAATGATGTTTCTGCAACCTCTCCGCACCACCGTGCAGCATCCAATTTGAAAGTAAGCGATGACTGGCATGAATGGAACTCTTGGGATGGAAAGTATTCCTCCAGCAATGGACATGTATTGTATGGTGCATTGGTTGGCGGCCCGACCAGCACGGACTTTACGACCTATAAAGACAATGCAACAGATGCCACTTCCAACGAAGTTGCAATTGACTATCAGGTCGGCTTAGTTGCAGCAGCAGCAGGTTTATATTACAAGTATCAGACCGGCAGTGTTGTTGCACAGATTGGTGACGAAGTAACTGTATATCCGGATGAAGTAGCAGTTGCAAACGGCGGCGAAGTTACCACTACCACCACAACAGAAACCACAACCACTACCACAGAAACAACGACTACAACGGAAGAAACTACCACCACAACCGAAGAAACCACAACGACACCAGAAGAAACGACTACCACACCGGAAGAAACCACCACCACAACAACAGAAGAAACAACTACCACACCGGAAGAAACCACGACTACAACAACCGAAGAAACGACAGTTACAGAAGAAACAACAACAGTTTCCGAAGAAACTACAACCGAAGAAACCACCACAACAACTTCCGCAAGCGTTCTGCCGGGTAAAAATGTTGGGGATGTCAACTTGGATGGAAAGGTAGACCTGCTGGATGCAATCCATTTGAATAAGTATCTGGCACAGCTGATTACCTTGACACCAGTTGCAGTTGCAAATGCAAACTGCGACCAGAAAGATGGAACAGAAACAATCGATGATAAGGATACATCTGTTTTGATGAAGTTTATTTTGGGCAGCGAAGATGTTAAGAATCTTCCATATGTTGGATAATTTCTTTTTTCATTTTTTCCTCTAAGCGAAACGTGTTCGACAATGATTGTCGGGCACGTTTCTCGTTTTTTCGGAGCGGAACATTTACAATTTTTTCTTTACATTTTCCTATTTATCTTGTATAATAAAAAGAGAAGGGATGCTTTTTGTGAAGGGAGAAAGCTTTATGAAAAAAATTTTGAGAAAAGGAATTTCATGTATATTATCCATGCTGGTATTGCTGCAAGGTTGGCTGTTCGTGCCGAATGGTGCAGCAGCGTTGGAAGAGGACTGGAGTCCGGAAACCACCACCGCAGCGACTACAGAAAACGTGGGACAAGTGCAGGAATGGGAGCAGTTTCAGTATCAGGTATCTGAAAATGAAGTTACGATTGTCGGGTATGTAGGGACGATTGAGGGCACTTTAGAAATCCCTGCAGAGATTGACGGCTTGCCTGTCACACGAGTGGAAGATGATGCATTTATCAAACAAAATCAATTGGTGGAAGTTGTGATTCCAGCCAGTGTGATTGAAATCGGCAGCACAGCGTTTCATGATTGTGAGAACTTGCAGGTTTTTACCGTTGCCGAAGAAAATCCAGTGTATTGTGTTAAAAATGGGCTGCTGTTGGATAAGGGCGAAAAAGTTTTGATTCGCTGCCCCAGCGGACGTTATGGAGAAGTAACTGATATTCCAGATACGGTTTTTTTAATTTCAGATGCAGCGTTTGCAGATTGTTCTTCCCTGTCCAAAATTGAATTGCCAGTATCGGTTCTTTCAATTGGAGCAATGGCATTTTCTAATTGTACTGCCTTGTATGACATCACACTGCCAAAGGACTTGCAGACAATTGGAGATGGTGCATTTATGAATTGTACCGCCATTCAGCGAATGATATTGCCGGAGAATCTGCGTCGAATCGGCATGATGGCATTTTCCAACTGTCAGTCTTTGTCAGAAGTGATCGTTCCATCAGGGGTGCAGATTTTGCCGGATTCTGCCTTTGCAGACTGCATTGCCTTGCAGCGAGTGACATTATCAGAAGGATTGACGAATATTTCTGTTGCTGCTTTTAAAAATTGTACGGCTTTGCAGGAAGTGCAGCTGCCAGATACTTTAGAAAGTATCAAATCCAATGCGTTTGAAAATTGCAGTTCCTTGCAGAGAATGCACTTTCCGGCAGCTGTTTCAGAACTCTCAGCCAATGCATTTTCGGGCTGTATTTCGTTGTCAGAAGTGACAGTTGCAGCAGAAAATCCATATTATACGGCAGTTGATGGGGTCTTGATGACAGCTGACCAAGAAACATTGGTTTACTATCCGTCGTGCAGTTCACAATCCGATTATACCATTCCGGAAACAGTAAAGACCATTGATAGCTATGCATTTCAAGATGCCATGCAGCTGCAATTTTTGACCGTTCCGGAAACAGTTGAAACGATAGAGCCGTATGCTTGTTATGATGCCAATTCTTTGAAAGAAGTGATGTTAAACGGTGCATCTGTTATTTCGGCATATGCATTTCAGTCTTGTGACCAGTTGGAAGCAGTTGTATTCGGCGATGGCGTGCAGGAAGTGCAGACGGGTGCATTTTTGGATTGTCCGTCTTTGAAAAGCATTATTTTGCCGAAAACAATTACAACAATTGAAGACTATGCATTTGGCTATCAAACAGACTCTGCGGAAGCAGGTACGTATTCTATGGTAAAAGGCTTTTTTATCTGCTTTTATAAATATACAGCTGGTGCATACTATGCAGCTTTGAATGGATTCGATTCACTTTCATTGGATGATGTGATTACGACCACAACCACAGCTGTTTCTGCGAATGTTACTACAACAACTGAAACCAAAACCGAAACAACAGCAAGCAATCAGACAACAGCAGCCGTTACAACAGCAGCACTTGAAACGACAAGCAAATTAGAAACAAGTCAAGCAACAGCGACAAAAGCAGAAACAACGGCAGTTGTCACCACCACAACAATCGCTGCAACCACAAATCGACCAGAAACCAGCATTGTTTCAACAACAACACCACAGTTTGGCACAACAACGACCACCACAACCCATCAGCACGGCGGAACGGCTACCACTATAACAACAGGTGTAACAACGCAGACAACAGCGGTTACAGGGCAGACAACGCAAGTTACAACGGAACTGAAAGGTGACTTGAACTTAGATGGACGACTTTCCATCGTAGATGCGATTCGGGTATTGACCTATTATGCAAAAATGGCATCCGGACAAGCAGCATATTTATATTCAGAAGACCCTGATGTAGAAGAAGCTGCAAAAAGACGGGTGGATATGGATGGAAATGGAAGAATTGATACGACAGATGCTGTTGAGATTTTAATTATTTATGCAAAGACTGCAGCTGGACAATTATAAAATAAAAATAGAACAAAATCTGATTTTTCTAAAAAAACGGATACACCAACCAGATTTTTTGGTTAGAATCCTGGTAAAATTGCAAAAAATAAATTGACTTTTGATGCAAGTTGCTGTATAATAAAAGCAGTTCATCCGTTTTTTATGAGATCAAATGGTACAGAAAGGAAAATCAGAATGAAACAGAAAAAACATGTTGGAAAACGTCTGCTTGCAGGATTGTTGGGAGCAGTGTTGTTGCAGACAGCAGTCAGCGTTCCATCCGGATTGCAGGCATCTGCTGCGGACGAAGTGGAGTATAATTATGCGAAAGCATTGCAGTATTCCATTTATTTCTATGATGGCAATATGTGCGGAACAGAAGTTGCCGAAAACAACCGCTATCAGTGGCGTGGCAACTGTCACACCTATGATGCACAAGTGCCGTTGCAGCCAATGGGAGAAGATAAAGTCGGCACGAACTTGTCGCAATCGTTCATCGACCAGTATCGGGACATTCTTGATCCGGATGGTGATGGCTATGTAGATGTTTCCGGCGGATTCCATGACGCTGGCGACCATGTAAAGTTTGGTATGCCGGAAAACTATGCCGCTTCTACCTTGGGCTGGGGCTATTATGAATTTCGGGATTCCTACAAAAAGACAGGACAGGATGACCATATTGAAACAATCTTGCGGTATTTTAACGATTATCTGATGAAGTGCACGTTCCGAGATGAAAATGGCGAAGTCGTTGCACATTGTTATCAGGTGGGTGATGGCGATATTGACCACGCTTATTGGAACTCTCCGGAAGTAGATACCATGGCAAGACCTGCCTTTTTCCTGACAGGCGACAAACCGCAAACCGATTATGTTGCCTCAGCAGCTGCTTCGCTGGCAATCAACTATTTGAACTTTAAGGATACTGACCCAGACTATGCAGCACAGTCTTTGGACTATGCAAAAGCACTGTTCCAGTTCGCAAAGAGCCATGAAAAGCAGCTGAGTGACAATGCAGATGGCCCGAAATCCTATTATGTATCTTCCAAGTGGGAAGATGATTACTGCTGGGCAGCAGCATGGCTGTTTAAAATCACTGGCGATGAAAGCTATTTGCAGGAAATTTACCCGTACTATGATTACTATGCAGCACCGTGCCATGTATATTGCTGGAATGATATGTGGAACGGTGTGCAGTGTATTTTAGGCGAAATTTCAGAGGATAAGCCTGCCAAGGAAGGCGAGCACGTTTATCCGCAGTTTATTGAAAAGTACAAGGAAGCTGCTGAAAAATCGCCCTATGAAGAAATGGATTGCTGGGCATCCGTTGCAAAGGCAATCACCACTTATATGACAGGCGGTGTCGGAACGATTACACCGGCAGGCTATTTCTGGTTGAATACCTGGGGCTCTGCCCGATATAATACTGCTGCACAGCTGTGTGCACTGGTTTATGACAAGTACAACAACAATGGAAAACCATCCGAATACAGCGAATGGGCAAAAGAACAGATGCAATATTTGATGGGCAACAATCCGATGAATCGGGCTTATATTGTCGGATATAGCGAGAATGCTGCAAAGTATCCGCATCACCGTGCAGCTTCCGGCTTAACCAGAGCAGAAGATACCAGAGAGCAGCGTCATGTTTTGTATGGTGCATTGGTTGGTGGGCCGGATGCCTCCGACAAGCACAATGATGTTACCGCAGACTGGATTTATAACGAAGTAACCATTGACTATAACGCAGCCTTTGTCGGTGCAAGTGCGGGATTGTATGCATATTTCGGCGATGACTCCATGCAGGTAACGCCAGATTTCCCACCGAAGGAAGAAAACAACGGAGAAGAAGGCGGCGGTAATAACTACTGGGTTGAAGCATTTGCAGTCAATAACCCGTGTGCAGGCGGAGCAGGAACAACAAAGATTTCTATGAAAGTCATGACCGATTCCATTACGCCGAGAACAGATGTTACGATTCGTTATTTCTTCAATACAAAGGAAATGACCGATCCAAGTTTGGTACAAGCAACAGAATTGTATGACCAGGCTGCAACGGAAGCAGCACCAGCAGACGGCGTAATTTCTGGGCCGTTCCAGTATGATGCATCCTATGACCCGAATATCTATTATTTTGAAGTGGCATGGGATGGCTATACCATTGCAAATTCCAACAAGAAATATCAGTGCTCGGTTGGCTTGTACTATGGCGATCAGTGGGATGCCTCCAACGACTGGAGCTATCAGAATTTGCCAGTATTGACCGATTCGGAAATGTTCGGCGATGGCAATGAAGTCAAGAGTGATTATATTTGTGTTTACGCTGGCGGTGAACTGGTTGGCGGTACAGAGCCGAACGGCAGCACACCAAAACCAGCAGAAACAACAACATCCACAACAACAGCTACCACTACAACAACCACAACCACGACTGTAACAAATGCAACAACCACAGAATCTGAAGTTTCTACAACTTCTGCAACAGAAGTTACCACTACAGAATCCAAGCCAGCTACTACAACATCTCTGACAGAAGCAACTACTACAGAATCCACAACCACAGTGACAACAGAAGCAGGTGCTGAAATTTATTATGGAGATGTGAATCAGGATGGCGTTGTCGATTTGGCGGATGCAATTGTTATGAATAAGGCATTGGCAAATGTCATTACATTGTCAGAATCCGCCGGAAAATGTGCAGATTGCTATGATGATGGCATCCTTGATGATAAAGATGCAACCATT
>OIDV01000634.1_pt1 | contig 12422 bp, 6 predicted proteins | sample 1581661 | NCBI WGS metagenome assembly OIDV01 (sample SAMEA3882516, study PRJEB24775) | human gut metagenome | biome: human-associated habitat; feature: intestine environment; material: feces | place: Netherlands | collected 2009/2010
TTATTATTGATTACGGCGGACCGAACGTGGCAAAACCGTTGCATGTCGGACATCTTCGTTCTGCGATTATCGGAGAGAGCATTAAACGTATTATCCGTTTTAAAGGAAATGATGTAACAGGAGATATCCATCTGGGAGACTGGGGATATCAGATGGGACTGATCATCACAGAGCTGAAAAAACGTAAACCGGAACTCCCGTATTTTGATGAGAGTTTTGAAGGAGAATATCCGGAAGAAGCACCATTTACGATCAGTGAACTGGAAGAGATTTATCCTACAGCAAGTGCTTATGCAAAAGAGCACGACGATTATAGAGAAGAAGCACTTCATGCAACTTATCTGTTACAGAATGGATATAAAGGATATCGTGCAATCTGGAATCATATTATCAATGTATCTGTATCTGATCTGAAAAGAAATTATGCAAATCTAAATGTAAGTTTTGATCTCTGGAAGGGAGAGTCTGATGCACAGGCATATATTCCTGACATGATCGATAAGTTGAAAAAAGACGGATTTGCGCATGAAGATCAGGGGGCTCTGGTTATTGATGTGCAGGAGGAGACTGACACAAAAGAGATCCCTCCATGTATGATTCAGAAATCAGATGGAGCTTCACTGTATGGGACAACCGATCTTGCTACACTGGTACAGCGTGTCGAAGATTATCATCCGGATAAGGTTATCTATGTTGTTGATAAACGTCAGGAACTTCATTTTACACAGGTATTCCGTTCTGCGAAAAAGACAGGAATCGTTCCGGCAGAGACTGAATTGAAATTCCTTGGATTTGGCACTATGAATGGAAAAGATGGTAAGCCGTTTAAGACAAGAGAAGGCGGAGTTATGCGCCTGGAGACACTGATTTCGGAAACTGCGGAGAAGATGTATAAGAAAATTTCTGAAAATCATGCGATTGAAGAAGAAGAAGCAAGAAAGACAGCTAATATGATCGGAGTAGCTGCACTTAAATACGGAGATCTTTCAAATCAGGCATCAAAAGATTATGTTTTTGATGTGGACAGATTTATTTCATTTGAAGGTAATACAGGTCCGTATATTCTCTATACGATCGTTCGTATTAAATCAATCCTGCATAAATATCAGGCACAGGGAAACAGCCTGGATGGATTAAAGGTACAGGAGGCACATGCGGACTGCGAGAAAGCACTGATGCTTGAAGCGGCTAAATATAACGATGTGATCGCAAATGCGTTCCAGGACCTTGCACCGCATAAGATCTGTGCATATATTTATGATCTTGCAAATGCATTTAACCGTTTCTACCATGAGACAAAGATCCTGGCAGAAGAGGATGAACAGAAGCAGAAGAGCTACATTGCCCTTCTTACACTGACAAGAGACATTTTGACAACCTGCATCGATCTGCTTGGATTTGAAGCACCGGAAAGAATGTAAAAATGCAGAAGCATCAGAAGTAATGACAATACGATAAAGAGGCGAGGACATATGACAGAGAAATTGTTTTACACAGACAGTCACCTGCAGGAATTTACTGCGGAGGTTGTGTCCTGCCGCCCGTGTGATAACGGATATGAGGCAGTTCTTTCAAGAACTGCCTTTTTTCCAGAAGGCGGCGGTCAGGCAGCTGATACCGGTCTGATTGACGGGATCAGAGTATATGATGTACAGGAAAAAGGAGAACAGATCTTTCACTATCTGGAAGGAGAACTGGAAGAAGGAAAGACCGTGACCGGTCAGATCGACTGGGACAAACGTTTTTCACGGATGCAGCAGCACAGCGGAGAACATATCGTATCGGGAATCGTTCATGCACGTTTTGGATATGATAATGTGGGATTCCATTTGAATGATGAGCTGTGCACTCTGGACTTAAGTGGTCCGCTCACGAAGGAGGAGCTTCGCGAGGTGGAAAATGCGGCAAATGAAGCGGTATTTGCAAATGTACCGGTTCAGATAAGTTATCCGTCCAAAGAAAAATTGAAGACGTTGGATTACCGCAGTAAGATAGAGATTGACGGACAGGTGCGTATCGTGACGATACCGGGATATGACGTGTGTGCCTGTTGTGCACCGCATGTGTATTTTACCGGAGAGATCGGTCTTATCAAACTGGTGCAGAGTCAGAATTATAAAGGCGGTATCCGGATCACCATGCTGTGCGGAAGAAGGGCACTGAAGGATTATCAGCAGAAAGAAGAAAGCGTGAAGGCGATCATGGGAAGCCTTTCGGCGAAGGAAGAATTGATTGCTGAAGCAGTTGAACGCGTAAAAGAGGAATGTACACAGCTGAAGAGTGAACTTGCAGAGACAAGATATCAGATTCTTGAAGCACAGGCAGAAAAAATTCCGGAGGGACAGAAAAAGGTCTGTATTTTTGATAGCAAATTAAGTGGGAATGAACCACGTGAGCTTATGAACCTTGTACTGAAAAAAGGAACAGAAGTATGTGCGGTATTTGCAGGAAACGAAGAGAGTGGATACCGTTATGTGATCGGCAGTGAGACAGAGGATGTGCGCCCGTACAGCAAGATCCTCAAAGAACAGTTTGACGGAAGAGGCGGTGGAAAACCGGTCATGGTACAGGGTTCTGTAAATGGAAGTGAAGAGGCAATCCGAAAAGTTTTTGAGTAAGAGAAGGCGGAGATGAAGAATGCGAGACAGGAAAACAGGGAGAATTATCTGGTATTTGTTCAGTGCGGTTCTGATCAAATGGGGTGTGGAGATCGCAGTAGCGACATTTGCACTTTCCTGCGGTCTGCGCAGCAATATGGGAATTGGGGCAGTCTCTTCGATCATCACGATCCCAATGATTGCGTGGATCTACCGGAAAGATCAGGGACGCTATGAAAAGCAGCAGGAATCCTGGTGGAAATATAAAGCGGCTTCCCGATATGGAATGTGGCTTGTTATGCTCGTCGGTGCAGTGACTGCGTGTGTGGCGATGAATGATATCGTCATGCTGATGAATATGCAGAGGATCAGCCAGGTTTATCAGAGCACAGAGCAGATCATTTACAGTGCACCGCGTTGGCTTCAGCTGGCGGGAGCCGGGATTCTGGCTCCGGTCGCAGAAGAGCTTGTTTACCGCGGGATGATCTACCGGCGGATGCGCGAGAGCCTTACCGCTGTGCAGGCAGGTGTGTTTGTATCCATTTTGTTCGGTGTCGGTCATGGAAATCTGCCACAGGGACTTTATGCAATGGTACTCGGACTTCTGCTTGCCTGCATTTATGAGAAATTCCGGAATATTGCAGCTCCGATCCTGTTCCATATTGTTGTGAATATTACGTCATTATTGCTTTCGTGGTATGGGGGCTTTGAATGGATTCTGGGAACAGAGGGAAAAGCAGTTGGAATTACTGTACTGGCTACGTTGATTACTGTTATAATTTATGTAAAAATAAAAAATATAAGACAAGAAATACGATAATTAACTGAAAAATACTGAAAAAGTTTACAAAATAAATAATATCTGACAATTTCTGTAAAATTAGGGGTTTACTTTTGCAGACAAATGCTGTATAGTGTTAAATCATAAAAGCAACAACAAAACCGTTTTACAGAAAGGGCAGGTTATATGAGTGTAATACAACAAAATACAGAACAAGGCTTATACAGCCCTGATTTTGAGCATGACAACTGCGGTATCGGAGCTGTTGTGAACATCAAAGGGCAAAAGAGTCATGATACAGTCGCAAATGCGCTGAAAATCGTAGAAAATCTTGAACATAGAGCTGGCAAGGATGCCGAAGGGAAGACAGGAGACGGTGTAGGAATACTGTTACAGATTTCGCACAAGTTCTTTACAAATGTCTGTCGTCCCCTCGGCATCTTTTTAGGTTCTGAGAGAGATTACGGTGTGGGAATGTTTTTCTTCCCACAGGACGAACTGAAAAGGAATCAGGCAAAAAATATTTTCGAAGTCATTGTCGAAAAAGAAGGACTGAAATTCCTTGGATGGAGGGAAGTGCCGATCCGTAAAGAGATCCTTGGAAAGAAAGCACTCGAATGCATGCCGTGCATTATGCAGGGATTTATCGAACGACCGAAAAAAGTAAAACAAGGACTGGATTTTGACCGCAGACTTTATGTGGTAAGAAGAGTCTTTGAACAGAGCAGTGATGATACCTATGTAGCATCCCTGTCAAGCAGAACCATCGTGTACAAAGGAATGTTCCTTGTAAAACAGCTCCGGATGTTCTTTGAAGATCTGCAGAACCCGGATTATGAATCTGCAATTGCAGTTGTACATTCCAGATTCAGTACAAACACTAATCCCAGCTGGGAAAGAGCACATCCGAACCGTTTCATCGTACATAACGGAGAGATCAATACCATTCGTGGCAATGCAGATAAGATGCGGGCCAGAGAGGAAAACATGGAATCCGAGCATCTGGAAGGAGAGCTTTATAAAGTCCTTCCGGCAATCAATACCGCAGGTTCCGATTCTGCCATGCTGGATAACACGCTGGAATTCATGGTGATGAGTGGTATGCCGCTTCCGTTGGCAGTTATGATCACCATCCCGGAGCCATGGGCACAGAATGCAACGATGTCACAGAAGATCAAGGATTTCTATCAGTATTACGCAACGATGATGGAGCCATGGGACGGACCGGCATCCATCCTGTTCTCAGATGGAGATATTTTAGGAGCCGTACTTGACCGAAATGGACTCAGACCTTCCAGATATTACATCACAGATGATGACACACTGATCCTTTCTTCTGAGGTTGGTGTTCTGGATATCCCGCCGGAGAAGATCGTAGTCAAAGAAAGAATCCATCCAGGTAAGATGCTTCTTGTTGATACCGTTCAGGGGCGTGTCATCGACGACCAGGAACTGAAAGAAGAATATGCGGCAAGACAGCCTTATGGCGAATGGTTGAACAGTCAGTTGGTCAATTTAAGCGATTTAAAGATCCCGAATCAGAAAGTACCGCAGTATTCTAGAGAAGAATGCCAGAGACTGCAGAAAGCATTTGGATATTCTTACGAAGAAGTGAAGACTTCTATTTTAAATATGGCAATGAATGGAAGCGAAGGAATCGGAGCCATGGGTATCGATGCACCACTTGCCGTTCTTTCTGAGCAGCATCAGTCTCTGTTTGGATATTTTAAACAGTTATTTGCACAGGTAACGAACCCGCCGATCGACGCGATCCGTGAAAAAATCGTGACTTCGACAACGGTATATGTCGGAGAAGAAGGAAACCTTTTGGAACAGAAAGAGGAAAATTGTCATGTACTGAAGATCAATGATCCGATCCTGACAGATACCGATCTCCTGAAGATCCGTAACATGAAAGTCGACGGTTTCCGCGTGGCAGAAATTTCTACTACTTATTATAAAAACTCCAGCCTGGAAAAAGCGATCGATTATCTGTTTATTCAGGTAGACCGTGCAATCCGTGAAGGCATGAATATCCTGATCTTAAGTGACAGAGGTGTGGATGAATATCATATTGCGATCCCGTCCCTGCTTGCAACCTCAGCGGTTCATCAGCATCTGGTAAGAACTAAGAGAAGAACAGAGGTTGCCATGATCCTTGAGACCGGAGAACCAAGAGAAGTACATCATTTCGCAACGCTTTTGGGATATGGTGCATCTGCGATCAACCCGTATCTTGCACATGAATCGATCAAACAGCTGATCGATACAGATATGCTTCAGAAAGATTATTATGCAGCAGTCAATGACTATAATGAAGCTGTTATAAGCGGAATTGTCAAAATTGCATCGAAGATGGGAATTTCCACGATCCAGTCTTATCAGGGATCCATGATCTTTGAAGCGATTGGATTAAAACCGGAATTCATTGAAAAATATTTCACCGGAACTGTCAGCCGTGTCGGTGGTATCGGACTGGAAGAAATTGCAAAAGATTATATGGCAAGGCATTCCGAGGCCTTTGATCCGCTGGGACTTTCCGTAGATCTGACGTTGAACAGTGTGGGACAGCACAAGTCGAAGAGCGGTGGTGAAAAGCATCTGTACAACCCGAGAACGATCCATATGCTCCAGCAGTCCACAAGGCGCGGGGATTATGAAATGTTCAAGCAGTACACGCAGATGGTTGATGAAGAATCCAAAGGAATCACACTCCGTGGACAGATGGACTTCAATTATCCAAAGAAAGGAGTTCCGCTTTCAGAAGTAGAGAGTGTGGATTCGATCGTGACCAGATTTAAGACCGGTGCAATGTCTTACGGATCAATTTCAAAGGAAGCACACGAAACCCTTGCCCTTGCAATGAATGCACTGCACGGTAAGTCAAACTCCGGTGAAGGCGGAGAGGATATCGAGCGCCTTGGAACCGACAGAGGCTCTGCGATCAAACAGGTTGCCAGTGGACGTTTTGGTGTTACAAGCAGATATCTTGTCAGTGCAAAAGAGATCCAGATCAAGATGGCGCAGGGAGCAAAACCTGGAGAAGGTGGACATCTGCCTGGGGGAAAGGTTTACCCTTGGGTAGCAAAAACCAGACATTCTACGCCGGGTGTGGGACTGATCTCACCGCCGCCGCATCACGATATTTACTCGATCGAAGATCTGGCACAGCTGATCTATGACTGTAAAAATGCAAACAAGGATGCAAGAATTTCTGTCAAACTGGTATCTGAAGCCGGTGTCGGAACGGTTGCAGCGGGTGTTGCAAAAGCAGGAGCCGGACTGGTTCTGATCTCCGGTTATGACGGAGGTACAGGAGCAGCACCGAGAAGTTCTATCCATAATACCGGACTTCCGTGGGAGCTTGGACTTTCTGAAACACATCAGACACTGATCCAGAACGGACTGAGAGAAAGAGTCCGTATCGAGACAGACGGTAAGCTGATGAGTGGTCGTGATGTGGCGATCGCAGCACTTCTCGGTGCAGAGGAATTTGGATTTGCGACGGCACCGCTTGTAACCATGGGGTGCGTAATGATGCGTGTATGTAACCTGGATACCTGCCCGGTCGGAATTGCAACCCAGAATCCGGAACTGAGAAAGAGATTTGCCGGAAAACCAGAATATGTCATCAATTTCATGCGTTTTATCGCGGAAGAATTAAGAGAATATATGGCAAAACTTGGCATTCGTACTGTGGATGAACTGGTGGGAAGGACAGACCTTCTGAAAGTGAGAGATGTGCCGACATCCAAACGTGCCGCAACACTGGATCTTTCCAGAATCCTCAATAATCCGTATGCAAAAGAGAAGAAAGGCATGATCTTCAATCCGAAGAAAGTCTTTGATTTTGAACTAAATAAAACACTGGATGAAAGAGTTCTGGTAAAGGAACTTCTTCCGTCACTGGAAAAGAAACAGAAGAGAATCCTGGAGCTGGATGTAAAAAATACAGACCGTACATTCGGCACAATCTTCGGTTCTGAGATTACAAGACGTTATCCGGACGGACTGGAAGAAGACAGCTATGTGCTGAAATGTAAGGGCGCAGGCGGACAGTCATTCGGAGCATTTATACCAAAAGGTCTGACACTGGAACTGACCGGTGACAGCAATGATTATTTTGGGAAAGGACTTTCCGGTGGTAAACTGATCGTTTATCCGCCGACTGGTGTGAAATTTAAAGCTGATGAAAATATTATTATTGGTAACGTAGCGCTTTATGGTGCAACAAGCGGAAAAGCCTATATCAATGGTGTGGCAGGCGAACGTTTCTGTGTCCGTAACTCCGGAGCAACAGCAGTTGTAGAAGGGGTCGGTGATCATGGATGCGAATATATGACTGGTGGACGGGTTGCAATTCTTGGCAAGACCGGAAAGAACTTTGCAGCAGGTATGAGTGGCGGTGTTGCCTACGTTCTGGATATGGACAGTGATCTTTATACAAAAGTCAACAAACAGATGGTTAATATCGAAAAAGTAACATCTAAGTTCGATGTATCTGAATTGAAAGGTATGATCGAAGAACATGTAGCAGCAACCAATTCCGAGACGGGAAAAGAAATCTTGGATCATTTCAAAGAATACCTGCCGAAGTTTAAGAAGATCATTCCGCGTGATTACGAGAGAATGCTGACCCGCATCCTTCAGCTGGAAGAAAAAGGTCTCAGCAGCGAACAGGCAAAAACCGAAGCATTTTATGCGATCAAAGAAGGAAGATAGGAGGCCAAAAACGTGGGAAAAGCAACAGGATTTATGGATTATGACAGACGCGATGCAGAGTGCGAATCTCCAAAAGAGAGAATTAAGCATTTCCGGGAATTCCACACGCCTCTGTCAAAAGAAGAGCAGGAAATACAGGGCGCCAGATGTATGGCATGCGGCGTCCCGTTCTGCCAGGCGGGACAGATGATCGCAGGGATGGCAAGTGGCTGTCCTCTGCATAATCTGGTGCCGGAGTGGAATGACCTGATTTATCACGGCAACTGGGAAGAGGCATATTACCGGCTGAAAAAGACAAACAATTTTCCGGAATTTACTTCCAGGGTATGCCCGGGACTTTGTGAGGCGGCATGTACCTGCAACCTGCACGGAAGCCCGGTGACGACTAAAGCAAATGAATATGGGATTATTGAAAATGCTTACGAAAAGGGATATGCAAAAGCATGTCCGCCGAAAGCGCGTACCGGCAAAAAGATAGCGATAATCGGTTCCGGACCTTCCGGTCTCACAGTCGCAGATCAGTTAAATAAACGAGGACATCTGGTAACAGTATTTGAGCGGGAAGATAAGCCGGGTGGACTTCTCCGCTATGGAATCCCGAATATGAAGCTGGAAAAACAGTTCATCGACCGGAAACTTGCAGTAATGGAAGAAGAAGGCATCCGTTTTGAAACTGGCTGCAATATTGGAAAAGATAAGAAATCTGCAGAACTTCTGAAAGCGTTTGACCGGGTGGTGCTTTGTTGCGGTGCATCCCATCCGCGTGATATAAAAGTACCCGGAAGAGATGCTAAAGGAATCTACTTTGCAGTAGATTTTCTGAAATCAACTACGAAATGTCTCTGGAAAAATGAGATGCAGCTGAAAGAAGGCGAATATATTTCTGCAAAGGGCAAAAATGTAATTGTCATCGGTGGTGGCGATACGGGAAATGACTGTGTTGGAACGTCGATCCGTCATGGTGCAAAATCCGTTCTTCAGCTGGAAATGATGCCGAAACTTCCGGATGAGAGAAGCGCTATGAATCCATGGCCGGAGTGGCCGAGAGTCTGCAAGACAGACTATGGTCAGCAGGAAGCAATTGCTCTCTGGGGACATGATCCGAGGGTTTATCAGACAACGGTAAAGGAATTTGTCAAAGATAAGAATGGAAATCTTTGCAAGGTGGTTCTTGTGAAACTGGAAAGCAAGAAGGATGAAAAGACCGGACGTATGATGATGGCAGAGGTCGCAGGAAGTGAGTACACGGTAAATGCAGAACTGGTGCTGATCGCAGCGGGGTTCCTCGGAAGTGAGGATTATGTGACAAAGGCATTCGGTGTGGAAGTCAATGAGCGCACGAATGTTAAAACAGCTCCGGGTGAGTATAAAACGAATGTGCCGAATATATTTACGGCAGGAGATATGCACAGAGGACAGTCGCTGGTTGTGTGGGCAATCCGGGAAGGAAGAGAAGCGGCACAGCAGATAGATCTGGATCTGATGGGGTATACGAATCTGTCAGTACAGTAATTAGTGGCGTTTGATTTTATGAAGGCGTAGCCCGCCGCAAGGTGCAATAGATTTATTTTTCAGGTACGATTTCTAACCAGTAGCCGTCTGGGTCTTCGATGAAGTAGATGCCCATGGACTCATTTTCGAAACAGACGCAGTTCATTTCTTTATGGTGTGCGAGGGCGGCATCCATGTCGTCTACGGTGAAGGCGAGGTGGATTTCGTTGTCGCCGAGGTCGTATGGGCGGTCCATGTCGCGAAGCCAGGTGAGCTCGAGCTGATGAACGGAGCTTCCATCACCGAGGTAGACGAGCTTAAAACTTCCGTCAGCAGCATCTTTTTCGCGGACTACGGTGAGTCCGAGTGCATCTTTGTAGAATTGAATTGATTTTTCAAGGTCACGTACATTTAAGTTGTTATGGTTGAATTTGAAATTCATAGTGGAATCCTTCTTTCTTATTTAGTATTCTAGATTTATTGATTATGAAGTCAGTTTAGCATAAATAATAAGGATTACGCAAGGAATGGTTATTAGGAGTGATAACGAAAATATCAGTATATTATGATACCCTAGTAGAATATTACAAAAATGTTAAATTGTATTGCAAAAAATAGAAAAATGGTATATAATCGACCACAGGGTTAGGAAAATAATTAGTAAAAAATATAGGATGGGTGATTATGAGAAAATTTAAACAAGTATTTTTGGCATCTGTTCTTGCAAGTTCAATGGTAGTTACGCCAGTATTTGCAGATGATGTCAGCAATCTGCAGAATAGTAAAAATGCAGCACAGAGTGAAGTGAATTCTCTTCAGTCAGAATTGCAGACACTAATTGAAAAAATGAGTAAGCTGGAAGATGAACTGGTGTCAACAGGTCAGCAGATCACACAGGCACAGGATGATCTTACTGTTGCTAAAGAAAAAGAACATCAGCAGTACGAAGATATGAAGAAGCGTATCAAGTATATGTATGAAGAAGGCAACTCGACTGCGATAGAGACTCTGATCAGTGCTGAGAATTTCTCAGACTTGCTTAACAAAGCAGAGTATGTTCAGAACGTACATAGTTATGACAGAAAGCAGCTTCAGGAATATATTGATACCAAGCAGCAGATTGCAGATCTGAAAGCACAGCTTGAAGAAGATCAGGCGAATCTGGAGTCTATGCAGTCTGATTATGAGGCAGAGCAGACGACGCTGAGTAATACGCTGGAATCTAAGAAAGAAGAAGTCGCAGATCTGGATCAACAGCTTCAGGCAGCTGTAGCAGCAGCTGAAGCAAAGAGGCAGGCAGAAGAAGCTGCAAAGGCAGCAAAAGCAGCTGAGTCAACAAAGTCAAATTCGACCGTTGCATCGACAAGCAACAGTGGTTCACAGACTGTAGGTAATACAACAAATAACAATGGTAATAACAACACAACCGTTACACCGAGTGCACCAAGTACGCCAAGTACACCAAGTACCCCGACAGTGACTCCGGATACAAGTAATAATAACAGCAGTAGTGATAACGGTGGAAGTACATATGGCAACGGAAGCGCTATTTTAAGTGCAGCAGCAGCATACCTTGGAGTTCCTTATGTATGGGGCGGTACTTCGGGAAGTGGTGTTGATTGTTCAGGTCTTGTATACCTGGCACATCAGGCATGTGGTATTCCAATTACACGTAACTCATACAGTCAGGGAAGTGGCGGACAGGCAGTGTCAGACCCACAGCCGGGTGATGTTGTATGTTACGGAGGACATGTGGGAATCTACGCAGGAGGCGGACAGATGATTCATGCACCGCAGCCGGGTGAGGTCGTATGTTATACAAGTGTTAATTATGCATACCACTGGTATAGAAGATACTGGTAAGAAACGAAGTAACTGAAGTAAGTAAAAAAATTTTTTTTTGAAATCGTAAGTAAAAAAAATTTTTTCGCGGAAATCGGCAAAAACGTACATTATTCCGATGAAAGTTAAATTGAGAAAATTTAAGAAATCATCAAAAACGTACATAATTCCGTGAGAAGTTAAATACTGATTTTTACCAAAAACTTGAAAAACGTACAAAATAAAAGAGATTTTCATTTGGCATATGTCATTTGAAAATCTCTTTTTTTGAAACTATTTCATTTACATTAGAAAAATTTCTTTTTTCTGCGACGTCCTTTGCAATAAGGGCAGGATTCCCGATGTCTCTTTTGATAGAAAACTTTATCAGCTGGACTCAATGGATATTTATGTTCAGAGCTTCTTTTACAGTTCCACCAAACCTTTTGTGAATATGTATCTAATATTTCATCGGGATTTACAAGGTAATAGTTTGCAATAAAATCCCAATCTTCCATTAAATCAGAATGAAGCGCGGCGAAGGATATTTTTCCAGGAAGTGCTTTACGACCGGAACAATAAGGACAATCCGCTTCACCATTTATAACATCGATGATTCGAGCAGGATAATTACCGTGACAAGTAGGACAACAATTTATTGGCATCACTAGAGCTGAAAGATAAGGTGAATTGGGACTATTTTATTTTGTTGGTTGCAAAAACAGGAATGAGATTTTCTGAACTAATTAAGCAATTGCCAGAGGATAAGCCAATTTTTGTTGATGGGGCAGTATACAATTCAACAGTAAATAATATACTTGCAAGACATTGTAAAGAATGTAATATACCGGTAATATCAATTCGTGGATTGCGGCATACGCATGCGTCTTTACTGCTGTTTACAGGCGTATCTATTGCTAGTGTAGCAAGAAGATTGGGACATTCGAGTATGACAACAACACAGAAAACATATTTACATATTATTCAGGAACTGGAAAATAAAGATATTG